>Ga0070735_10001172_pt1 | contig 25980 bp, 26 predicted proteins | sample Coa_R1_FD_66443 | JGI IMG/M metagenome (GOLD analysis project Ga0070735, IMG submission 66443) | Surface soil microbial communities from Centralia Pennsylvania, which are recovering from an underground coalmine fire - Coalmine... | ecosystem: Environmental > Terrestrial > Soil > Unclassified ...
TCGCAGCTTCGTCGTGGGACAAAGAATTGATTCGCAAGTTGGCGCAGTATACGTCACCTGCAGAAGCCCGATCAAGAGCGCTCAGGATGTGCAAAAGGGTACTCTTGCCGGCTCCGGATTCTCCCACGATCGCGAGCATTTCTCCTCGCTTTACCTCAAACGACAGATTCTCAAAGAGCACGAGATCCGACTCGCCGGACCGGAAAACTTTTTTCAGACCTTCTACCCGAAGCATTTAATCTTCACCCTTTAGATGCAGTCTGCGCGACTTTCGTTCCAATGGGCTGCCGTCCTGCAGGTTGATCAATCATGCGCTACAGCCCTGGCAGTATCTACTGTCGATTTTTCCGGTCGGTAAAACCATATATCCGGGAACTCCGGCTTCATGTGATGAGAATCACTATAGTTATCGGATATTCCGACGTTCCGAAACCCTCGACTCGAGTCCCATTATTCATAGCGAAGCGCCTCTGCAGGTAGGATTCGCGACGCCGACCACGAGGGATACACCGTCGCTATAAACGAAACCACCACGGTGAACACGGCGATCCAGACGCCATCGACTAGTCGCGGTGCGAACGGTACATAATCGATCGAATAGACCTCCGGCGATAGCGAAATAACGTGGTAATGGCCTCCGGCATAGGCGATACCGTACCCAAGCACCAGGCCGATGACCGTTCCGATGACCCCGATCAGCACCCCCTGGGCGATGAAGACATTCCGCACCTGTGCCTTGCGAGAGCCCATGGACATCAGGACCGCAATGTCCTTGGTCTTCTCCATGACCATCATGATCAGGCTGATCAGTATGTTCAGAGCGGCCACGAAGACGATCAGGCCAATGGTGATGAAGGTGACAAGGCGCTCGAGCCGGAGCGCATGGAAGAGGGCCTTATTCTGCTCCATCCAGTTCGTGGCCATGAAGCCCTTCCCGGCAGCGTCTTCCAGCTCGCGCGAGATCGCCGGAGCCTGGTAGATGTCGTCGATTTTGAATTCGAGAACCGAGATCAGATCGCCAAGGCCGAACAGCCGCTGCGAGTCGCTGAGTCGGATAAACGCCCATCCCGAGTCGTAGTCGAAGAATCCCGAGTTGAAGATGCCCACGACTTTGAACCGCGTGTACTTCGGCACCATCCCATAAGGGGTGAGTTCGCCCTGAGGGCTGACCACCATCACCGGCGAGCCGACGGTGACTCCCAGGCTATCGGCCATGTCTTTGCCCAAAACAATAGGAGGCATCGCAGCCACCCGTGCCTGCACACCTTCGAGGGAGTCAGGAGATTGGTCAGTTGCCGCGGAGTTAGCCTGAGCGGCGCCGGCACTCATGCCCGTGTCATTGTTAGTTGGGTGCCCCATTTCTCCCTGGTTTTGTGAGAAGTGGGGATTTTGGCCGTTTTCTTCCAACGGTGCGGCTGATCCCTGAGTCACCGAATTCAGCAAATCACCCACCTTGCGTTCGTACTGTGGAATCATCCCCTTGAGCACGGCTCCACGGGCGCGCGGCCCACTGGCGATCAGCACCTGTTCGAATATTGCAGGCGCGGCCGCAACCACATGTGGTTGGTGCGAAAGCCGCTCCATCAGCGGAGGCCAGTCCCGGATCCCGTCATCGGCGATACGCTGAAGGCTGATGTGCGAAGTCGAACCGAGAAGGCGTTGTTGCAGGTCCTGACGAAATCCATTGTTAATAGCGAGGGCAACCACGAGCGATGCAACTCCGGCGGCGACACCAATAATGGAGATCCCGGTGATGATCCCGATGAAAGCCTGCCGCCGTTTGGCGCGGAGATAGCGGGACGCGATGAAGAGTTCGAAGCGCATTAAGCTTTCAGCTGTCAGCGGTCAGCTTTCAGCCAGGTCGGACTGTAGGCAGTATAGCGGGGACTTTGCTGCGGTAGGTCATGAACTCTTCTCCGAATCTCTTCTCTAACTCTGCATCTTCCATCCGGATCATCATTGCGCCCGTCGCCATGGCGAAAGCGGTTGACAGCCAGCATACGATCAGCCCTGTTCCAATGCTCCACGCCAGCATCTCGCAAAGATGCGCCAGATACACCGGATGGCGGACGCGGGATCGAATCCCTGTCGTGATCAGTCGATCATCGCGATGCCCTGCCCGGATCTCGGGCAAGCCTCCGAGTTGCTGCCAGCTGAAGTGCGCCCCGGAGCGCAAATAAATAAAGATGCCGGTTTTAAACAGCATCACGGCGGGAATCCAGGTCCAAGGTGTTGAGTAAAGCGCGACATACCGCCACGGATAGGTGATCGCGCCGATTCCTACCCACATCGTCAGCCACGCCGGGACCAGCACACGAAACGGCGAGCGCTCTTGCTCACGCCACTTGTGCGCGCGGGGATGCACCATCAGCCAGAACAGTGGAATGGTGGAGTACACGACGCAGGCCAGCCATCCCACAATGCAGACGAAGCGCATCCCGCAATTCTACAGATCCAGGTCGGGTGTCATGCTGAAGTGCCTGTTCGATGTCATCCAGCATGATGTCATCCTGAGGAGGGCAAAGCCCTCCGAAGGACCTTAGGACAGCATGCTGCACCAATGCAGTTGTAGGGATCCGCTTTGATGTCGGGATCGTACGCATTCCCGCACGCATTATCGCGATACGCATGCCGTCGCAAGGTCCCTCGCACCGGCTGTGCCGCTGCTCACGATGACATCTCGCATACTGTCCTTCATGCTCGGTGCGCCACCGGTAACTACCCGATTCCTTCCTCCACTGCCATAATGTGAAAATGGCGCGTGTTTTCTTGAACGAAAACTGGCTTCCGAAGTCCGTCCTCTTATTGAGGACGTATGACCGTCACAAATTCCTTCTCGATTTCATTGCCGGCGTCACGGTCGGGCTCGTTGCCCTGCCGCTCGCAATGGCCTTTTCGATCGCATCCGGACTCACGCCCCAGGCCGGCATCTACTGCGCTATCGTCACTGGATTCCTGATTTCTGCACTGGGCGGATCGAAGACGCAGATCGGTGGTCCTACGGGCGCGTTCGTCGTAGTCGTGGCGGGTATCGTCGCCGTGCACGGCGTCGACGGGTTGTTCATGTGCACGGTCATGGCCGGCATTCTGCTGGTCATCATGGGTATCACCGGCCTGGGCACCGCGGTGAAGTTCATTCCCCGGCCCGTCGTCATCGGCTTCACTAATGGCATCGCGGTTCTAATCGCCAGCACGCAGGTCAAAGATTTCTTCGGGTTGCACCTCGACAAAGTTCCGGGCGTGTTCTGGTTACGGATGGAGGCGCTGGCCCAGAGCTTTCACACGCTTTCATTCGAAGCCATGGCCCTCGCGGTCTTTACGCTCCTGACGCTGATCATTTGCCGCAGTGTTTCGGCGCGTATCCCCGGACCGATTGTCGCACTGCTGCTCGCTACCGCTGCGGTTTACTTCTTCAAGCTTCCGGTTGAAACCATTGGCACGCGTTTTGGTGGAATTCCGAGCGGCCTGCCGCACTTGCAAATTCCGAAATTCCGTTCCGATCTGATTCACGGGCTGCTCGGTCCCGCATTCACCGTGGCCATGCTTGGCGCCATCGAGTCCCTGATGTCCGCCGTCGTCTCCGATCGCATGAGTAATGACCGGCACAATCCGAATGTGGAGTTGGTTGCCCAAGGCGTAGCCAATGTGTTCTCACCCATGTTCGGCGGACTGCCCGCCACCGGCGCGATTGCCCGCACGGCGACCAACATCCGTTCCGGGGCGCAGTCGCCCGTTGCCGGCATCATTCATGCCCTGACGCTGCTCTGCATCCTGCTGTTTGCGGCACCGCTCGTCAGTTACATGCCCATGGCAGCGCTCGCCGGGATCCTCATGGTGGTCGCTTACAACATGGGCGAGTGGCGTGAGATTCCGCAACTGCTGAAGCTGACCAAGACGGACATCAGCATCTGGCTGGTGACTTTCGCGCTGACCGTGTTCGCCGATCTGACCGTCGCCGTTGAAGCCGGGATGATTCTGGCCGCTCTACTATTCATCAGCCGCGTAGCCTCAACCACAACGGTTTCGCAGGTGACCGACGACTATGTGGAAGACGGACGCGTCCACATTTTGCAGGATAAAGATATTCCCTACTATGCGACCATCTTCCGCATCCACGGACCGTTCCTATTTGGGGCGACCGACAAAATCCAGGCAGTCACCGAAAATCTGCATAAGCTTCCGCCAGTCGTTATTTTGCGATTACGCAACATGACCGCTCTGGACGCCACTGGACTCTTCGCCATTGAAGAAGTTGCTCGCCAGCTGCACGAAACTAAGCGAACCCTGATTCTCTGTGGCGCACGCGAGCAGCCAGCGCAATTGATTCATCAAGCGGAATTCGCCGAAGTGCTTGGCAAGGAAAATATCTGCGAGAACGTGCAACATGCGCTACGCCGCGCAGAGGAAGTCTACGAACATTTGGAAGCGACGAGCGTCGCCGCAGCGAGATAGTGTAGCGGCGGACGCCTGAGTGTAGAGGCGAAGCGTCGAACACCGCCCGCCTAGTTATCGATCCTCTGCACCACGGACAGAATCTTCCACTCGCCATTCACCTTTTCGAGCGTCAGGTAATCCGTCCATCCCGGCGTAACCAGCTTCGCCGACGCAATGCCGCCCGCGATATCGAGCACGCTGACCTGCTCAGTTTTATCCGCAGCTGGCATATCCGGTACCCCAGCGCTTCGAACCTCTCGCATCATCTGGGGCCCGGTCTTCTCTCGCATGGGTATGTCGCCATGAATCATGTGTTTCAGATAATGCGGATGAAGGGTCTGCTCCATGCGTCGGGCATCTCCGGTGTAATACCCTTCGATGTAGTTGGTGACGGTAGCGCGCACGGCTGACGCATCGTCGGCTGAGTTGTTGGTTTGGGCATGGGCTGCAACGGCGAAAAACAGCGCAAGGGATAGAGCAAGAGCGGCTGCGGGGCGTGACATTGAATTCTCCGAAGAGGTACGGCGGATCGAACACAGAGATTATGACTCTTGCGGGCCTTGCACGATATAACACCGAGGTTCATGTCCCAAATCAGCCAGTGCTGGGACTTCCTCAGAAGCGGAACAGGTAGGACGCCTTCACAAAGAACTGCCGCCCATCATTGAGATAGCCATTCCGGGTTGTCAGGATGTTTCCGGTCACCGGGTCGACTGCAAGATCCCGATTCAGGTTCGCGAGATCGGTGTTGTAGCCGACGTAGATCGCCGTCCCCGGATGGATCAGGTACGTAATCAGGAAATCAGTGTTGAAATTCTTGGTCGGCGAAAGCGAGCTGATGGCCGGATTCGAGAGCACCGAGTTGTATTGCAGAATCAGGCGAGCCGAAAGATTGCGCGTGAACTGGTAGTTCCACTTGCTGCGGAAAATATGGTTGGTGACTGCCGTGAGCGGCGGGTTGTTCTCGCGGACGTGTTCCAGCAGATAAGCGTTGTCGATGCGAAGGCGTCCCGCAGCATGAAACGTGACCGTAAAATTGCCCTGGTCCTCATGACCGAATGTGGGAGCCTGCCCTGCCGCGGGATCGAAATTCACTCCTCCACCCGACACGAAAAAGGCAGTCACGTCAAACGTTTTGAACCAGCTGGTCGCACCCTCAACACCCCAAAACTTCTGCGCGAACGAGGTGACATGCGGCAGAGTACTGTAGTCGATCGGCCGCAGCCGAACATCGTCATACGCAAATGGGTGAAAATTGACGAACGTGCCGTGCGTCATGTCAACCCGGAAACCGGGATACGCAAAGTAGTCGAGCGCTGTGCCGCTATGATCCCAGATGTTGAACTGCTGGAGCGTCGGCCCGTACGAAATCAGGAACTTCCCTTCCGGCCGGAAATAGTAACTTGCATTGACCTGCTCCGAGCGCAGATCGACGCGATTCACGAAGCCGGTCTGCGTCTCGAACCCCGGACTGTAATCTTTATATTGCGACTGCACGTTGAGCTGTCGCCCAGTGCGCTCGAGGTCGAGCTTGTAGCCAAGACCTCCTTGATTCAGTCCAGCAATCGGGTCGATCGTTCCACTCATGGCGGCCTGGCCTTGCAGCCGCCAATTCGGGTTCAGTTTGAAATTGCCGTCAATGCCGCCCACTCGGTTGTAGCCGCCGGCGAATTCGCGGTCGGTATAAATCGCGCCGACCGTGGATTGATCAAGAATGTCGCGGCTCACGCGCGCGATCGCGAACGTGGCCCGATCGCCCGAGTGTGGATCACTCGCAGGCAAAGCTTCGCCGGGGGCTCGATCATCGCTAGCCAGAACACCAACGGCCCATGGACCTGATTTGCCCGTGAGTCGCAGCCCGAATTCCGGATGGCCGATGTTCCGGGTGAAGATCAGATCGATCGGGCTTGTGAAGTAGTTGCTGTTCTCCAGAAAGAACGGACGCTTCTCGGGGAAGAAGACCGCGAAGCGCTGGTTCACTGTGATTTGTGGCTGGTCCGATTCGATCTGGCTGAAGTCCGGATTGACCGTGGCATCGAGCACGAAACTGTCGTGCAGAATAAATTTGGCATCGAAGCCAGCTTCCGGCTGCAACGTCCGGCTCTCAAAGAACGGGTTGTTGGGATCCACCTGATCGATATCGCGGTATCCGCGCAGCAATCCATACGGAATGAGTTGAATATTGTGCGCCGGTGAGATGCGATCAATGCCGGTCGCAGTGGCCGCCTGGTTGAACCGCCCCTGGATGCGATTCGAAATTCTCGGCCAAAAGAGGTTTTCGTTTGTCCGTGGAATGCCGCGGTTCAGAATAATTCTCCAAGTCTGATTATCGGCATTCGGAAAGCGCAGGCTCTTAAAGGGGATGCTCATCAGCAAAACGTATCCCCGGCTGGTGAGTCGCCCTTCGGAATTCCATACCGTATCGAACGATGGATCAAAGCCGCTGTAGTCGGCTGGCTGACCATTACCAATCGACCCTTCGGTCCACAGTGCGTCCCATTGAATTCCCAGCGGATTGGCGGCGAAGGCATAGCCGCGGCGGCCATCGTTGAAGGTATCGATCATGATCTCAGCCGAGTCATCGGAAAAGATGTCCTCACGGCGTGTCATCCGAGCGCGGATCTTGTCCGGTTCTTTATCCCAGCAGATAAACACGGCGTAGAGATTGCGTTCATCGTAGGCGAGGTAGACGTCCGTGTCCTGCGAGGGCTCGGCACCATCGGCGGGCTCGCGGGCAACGAATCCGGAAACTTTCAACATGTGCTCCGAAAAACGCTCATTGGGCTGCATCGCGTCGAAATCGGCGAGAGTGGGTACCATTTCGATGCGGGGAATCCGAATCGAAGGCGTTACGCAAGAACCGGCAGCCACAAGCAGCAACAGCAGGACGGCAGCGGGACCGAATGGTGAACGCGATTTCCTGTGACTCACGAGGTCGCGAAGCATTGTACATGTTGGAAGACGCTACCGGCCCGAACCGAACGAGACAAAGGGATTCCCCGAGCGCCGCCGACAGTTGGACGTGGAGAATAGGAATTTGATAGCAGCCAGCCCAGTCGCAATTCCACAGTCTCGCCCTGGCGAGGCCTTATCCTCTAGACTGTCTATCAGGGCCGCTCACCTTCGATGATCATTAACCACGCGGAACGCGCTCATAACCATAACTGGGAACTCGACCCGGTTATCCGTTCGCTGCTCGACACCGACTTCTACAAATTGCTGATGCTCCAGTTCATCTGGAAGCATTTTCCCAACACTCGCGTGCAGTTTTCGCTGGTGAACAGGCATCCCGCGGTGCGCATTGCCGATACCATTCACATCGAAGAGTTCAAAGTTCAGCTGCAGCACGTGCGCGGATTGCGCTTCCGCAAATCAGAACTGGTATGGTTGGCCGGCAACACGTTCTACGGACGCCGCGGCATTTTCGAGCCTGCATTTCTGGAGTGGCTGGAAAAAGACTTCCGCCTCTCGGATTACCAGTTCCGGGTGAGCGACGGCCAGATCCACCTCACGTTCGACGGAACCTGGGCCGAAACCACAATGTGGGAGCTGTACTCGCTGGCAATCCTCGACGAACTCAAGACGAGAGCGCATCTGAAGACGCTGAGCGAGTTCGGGCTCGACATCCTTTACGCGCGCGCCAAAACAAAATTGTGGAACAAGATCGAACGGCTGCGTGGCGTCCCCGGACTGAGCGTTGCCGATTTCGGAACGCGTCGTCGGCACAGCTTTTTGTGGCAGGAGTATGTCGTCGTCGCCATGGCGACGAACCTGGGCAGCAGCTTTATCGGAACGTCCAATGCGTTCCTCGCACACAAGCACGACCTGGAGGCCATTGGCACCAACGCCCACGAGATTCCGATGGTCATGGCGGCGCTCGCTCCCAACGACGCTGCGCTCAAGGCTTCGCAGTATCGCGTGCTGGAACTCTGGCAGCAAACCTATGAAGGCGCTCTCCTCGTGATGCTGCCCGACACCTTCGGAACCACGCAATTCCTGGCTGGAGCGCCGGAATGGGTGGCGGATTGGACCGGCCAGCGCGTCGACAGCAAAGATCCATTTGTCGCTGGAGATGAGTACATCGAGTGGCTGAAAAAACATGGCCGCGATCCCAAAGATAAATTGCTGATTGCCTCTGACATGCTCGATGTGGACAAAATATTGGCTCTCCATGCTTACTTCGCCGGGACGATGGCGAAAGGCGTGACTCCGCAGGACTTCCGAACAGGCGCAGATTTCTATGACCGCAACAAATGGACGTCGGACCGGCGGATCCGCTTCAGCGCCGGTTGGGGCACGCTGTTGACCAACGACTTTCGCGGTTGTAATCCCAATGAGGGCGATGGATTCGATCCGATCAGCCTAATCTGCAAGATCTCCAGCGTGGAAGGAAAACCGGCGGTGAAGCTCTCGGATAACTACGCGAAGGCACTCGGTCCGCAGCCGGAGATCGAACGCTATCGCAGGGTCTTCGGCACGGCCGGGCTCGCAAATGCGCCGTTGGTGACCTAGGAAATCTGCAGCCTCGATGAATCCTCGAATTCGTCAGTGAATCTATAGCCTCAGTGTTTTCCATCCTGTCCGAAAATCTCAAGGAGGTTCCTCCGTGCCTTACATCGATGTTGGAAAAGAAAACTCCGCTCCTATCAACCTCTACTATGAAGATCATGGTTCCGGTTCGCCTGTGGTTTTAATTCACGGATATCCGCTGAGCAGTTCATCCTGGGAAAAACAGATTCCTGCGCTGCTGGACGCTGGTCATCGCGTGATTGCGTATGACCGGCGCGGCTTCGGCAAGTCGAGCCAGCCTACCAGCGGATACAACTACGACACATTTGCGGAAGATCTGCATCACGTTGTCACCCATTTGAAGCTCAAGGACTTCGCGCTCGTCGGCTTCTCGATGGGCGGCGGCGAAGTAGCACGCTACATCGGGAAGTATGGATCGAAGAACGTGAGCAGGGCAGTACTTATTGGAGGCGTTCCGCCGTACCTGCTTAAAACTGGTGACAATCCTGAGGGAGTCGAGGGCTCTGTTTTCGAAGGCATCGAGAAAGCGGTTAAAGCGGATCGCTATGCGTTCTTCACCGAGTTCTTCAAGAACTTCTACAACACGGACGTTAATCTCGGGAAACGCGTGAGCGAGCAGGCGGTTCAGGCGAGTTGGAATGTCGCGGCCAGCGCCTCGCCGGTGGCGAGTTATGCGTGCGTGCCGACGTGGCATGAAGATTTCCGCAAGGACGTAGCGAAGATCGATGTGCCGACGCTGGTGATTCATGGCGAAGCCGACCGGATCGTGCCGTTCGCGTCCGCAGGGCAAAGGACTGCAAAGCTGGTCAAGGGCGCGGAGTTGGTCGTCATTAAGGACGGGCCACACAATGTCGCGTGGACTCATACCGACGAGGTGAATGCGGCGTTGCTGAAGTTTTTGGGGAAGAAAGGCGCACAATCGCAGACTGAGAAAGAGCAGGCTGTCGCGTAAGGAAGAACTCATTCACCACAGGGGGCACAGAGGATCACAGGGTCTCTGTGCCTTTTCTTTTCTTCGATCAAGCTTCACTTCTTGCTTTGCTGAGGTATCCCCCCTCCCCCTCGCATCTTTGAAATCAACGCGTTAGAGGGGCAATAATTGACTAGGCTAACCCAAATTTGCCTTCGGTCGGCGCTAAGCTGATTTTTGCCGAGGTCGAAAAGCTCCGTTTCGCAAGCGGAGAGGTCGTCTAAGGCAGGGTGCCGGGCATGGATGTTCGTTGCGCTGTAGCTCCATCGGCTAACGCAGATGCCGGGGACAGGGTGAGTGAATACCCTGTGTCATAAGCACATTGATCGAGTGAGTCGCGGAGAACCACTAGAGTCATTTTCCCCGTACGCCCGTTGCTTCGGCTAAGCAACGGGTTTCCTTTTCGCAAACCGATGGCAGCGGGTCATCTTCTCCATGCCCGACAGGGTGTAGTATAGGCGAGAAGATGACTAACCCAAAGAAAAAACTACCAAACGCGGATGCTTTCGAAGGTGCGTTACGAAAGGTGTTGCGCGTCTCCAAGTCTGATCTAACCCAGATGATCGCCGACGAGAAGAAGGCCAACGAAGGCAAGCCGAAGCGCGGACCGAAGCCGCAGAAGAATAATTAGTATCGAGGTTCCGCGCCACTCTCAAAGAAAAGTCGCTCAAGAGCGGTCTTCCTGAAATACCACAGCGGATATTCTTTCGATTGATTTTTCAACACGCAGTGTCCCTCGATATTCAAACTGGGAGTTCCTTCGACGATCAAGGTTCCGTCCGTGTCTGTCGCTTTTATTTTGGTGGACTCCAACGCGAAAGAAACACGCTCATTTAAATGCTGCCCCTCTAAGAGCACTGCAAAATTGTCGCTTCCATCGATAAAACGAAATGAATGGCTGTAGCCAGTCCCCGCGCCAAAATCAACCAACGATGCGCGCATCTCTTGTCGAGCTTTAACGTCGGCCTGAACTTGCTGACGCAGAATGCTAAAAAGTTGCTTCACGGAGCATTCGCATCGCTCCTTCACCCATGCGAAGTCTTTAATCGGAGTCATGTGTTGCCTTTGCCTTTCGTCCACGTTTTCTATAGAAGCGATATCTCTCAGAATTGACTCGCCGTGTTCTTGCCCGTGAGTTCTGCGAACGTCAGGCGTTTCCCGGCAACCTGAGAGAGAGCCAGCAAGAATCGGTCGGAATCGTTTAGCGGGTTATCTTTCGTGGCGCGATTGTTGAAGCGAAAAACTTGCTCATCGACGTAGCGCTCAAGATGGAACGGCTCGACAGCAACGTAAGTCCCTTTCAAATTCCGTTTCAACAGTGACCAGAAGTTTTCCAGCCCGTTCGTATGAACCTGTCCGCGCACGTACTCTTCGGCATGATTCACCACTTCGTGAACATAGTGCCAGTTCATCCGGTCGTATGGGACAGCGTTGTCAGTGTAGAGAGGCGAGCCGTACTTCACATTTTTCAGAACCGCATCTTGCAACGTCTCGCGCTTCACGTTCGGAACTACCTGAGCGCGAATCTTGCGCTCGTCGCGATCCAGCATCCCGACAACGATGGCTTTGCCAGTTGCGCCGCCAGTGTGTCCGCTCTGAGCAGCGAAGCGTGCGCGACGTTCGCGGTGCATATTCTTCACCTTGCCGCCGACGAAGGTCTCATCCACTTCGACGCCGCCGCTGTCCTTGCCGCCAAGCTTTGTGCCGAGGTCTTGAGCTTTAAGAGCGAGTCGCAGACGATGAAGCATGAACCACGCAGTTTTCTGCGAGACGCCCAAAGCGCGGTGAATCTCGTAGGAACTAACACCGTTCTTGCAACTGATCAGCATCCACAGCGCGGGGAGCCACTTCTGTAACGAGATCGGCGAATCTTCGAAGATGGTTTCGACTTTGACGGAGAACTGGCGACGGCACGTCCGGCACTTCCAGCGCTTTTGTGTCTTGAGGTAGTAGGGATTCTTGGCGTCTTCCCCGAGGCAGTCAGGGCAGCGGGGACCGTCAGGCCAGCGCATCAGGGCTACGGCGTCGATGCAGGTTTGCTCGTCGCTAAAATACTGAATTGCTTGCTGTAAGGTCTTTGGACTTTCGAACGTGCTTTCCATGCCACGACTATATTGAATTGGCGTGGGTTAGTCAAGTTAATTATTGCCGTTAGAGGAAAATGTGCAAATAATCTATGGCGCTCAATAGTTTAGAGGCAAAATCTTGAGCCGCAAGGACTTAGCTCCAGACTCATATTTGTTCGCTATACCGCTTTCGCCTTGGCAAGGATGCCGGGATTTCGATTTTGGCGAAAGGACTGAGAATACAAGATGATGTGAATTGCGTCACACGATACGAGATTAGAGCCAGTAAAACGTGTGTCTGTCTTTCGCCGTGTCTTTTTGAGTCCCTCAGGAAGCTGGGACACAGTGCAGCCCCGACGGGCACAGAGATCAGATTGCCTGTGTGCCCTTCGTTTTCACTTCGTCTGGATTGTGAGCTGCGCTTTCAGGTCGTCAAGTAGTTTCCTAGCAAACGCGGGATCATCCTTCATCAAGTCGACCCATTCCGCTCCCGTGGGAAGCGAAGATCCCTCCGGCAGCGCCTCGCCATAGATAATCATCAGTTCGGTACGCCGGTCTGGAGTGGGAAGATGAAACATCCGCACGCGCGCTGCCCGCTTCGGAAACTTTAAATTTTCCTTGGCCAGCAATCGCGTGATGGCCGCTCCATCCGACGCTGGATCCGCCGTCAAATTCGAAGCGAAATCCTGCCAGCTCTTAACGTCGTAAACGAAATCCAATCCACCGATGTCGGTCGTGTGGTCCGCTGGATAATGGTAACTGTGCTGGTCGCTCGGGACACGATGCTCAAACTGTACCCAGCAAAAAGCGTCGACCACACTGTTCTTGCCGGGCTTCACGAAGAGATGCTGTTCCGCATCCGCCATCCCGTAGAGATTTACTTGTTGCCCTCCGACATAACGAAAGGCTCTTCCAAAAGTCAGTTCGGCCTTCGGTAGCTCAGGAGAAACAATGGTGTTCCCGTGGACCGCTCGCAGGTTCTGCGCGAAGACACTCGGCGCTCTAGCGGCAATCACGAGGCAAATGCAGAAGCCAAAGGTAAAGCTTGTCCAATGACGCATTCTGACCGCCTGAATGGAGATTCACACTCCGGAATTTTGCTCGAATTGAACACTGTTCTATGATGCGCTTTCGCCGTGCCCTGCAGGCACCAAGAGTCATCTCAACCGTATTTCCCTGTGTGCTCTGCGATCCCTGTGGTGACAAATCTCTCTTCCGAACGTCTCTTCGCTTGTGGTCTTCCCTTGCAATTCTAGGGGAGCCATCCAATACATCATTACTTGTTACAAATCGGTATGGACACAGCCAAGCTCGAATTTCTCCGCGGTACTCTCGACGTCCTGATCCTGAAATCTTTGGTCTGGGGACCACTTCACGGTTATGCCATCACCAACTTTATTCTTCGGCAAAGCGACGACGCTCTTCTTGTGGAAGAAGGCACGCTCTATCCGGCGTTGTGGCGTCTTGAGAGTAAAGGTCTGCTGGCTGCCGAGTGGGGACTTTCAGAGAATAACCGCAAAGCGAAATTCTATCGGCTGACGTTGGAGGGCCGGCGCAGTCTACGGCAGGAGATCAAGACATGGCAGGCGTACGCCGCAGCAGTCGCCAAGGTGCTGGCGACAACTCAACTGCCGGAACCTGAGGAGGCCAGATGACGACGACACCGTTCTGGCGCCGTTATGCGCGCTTCTTTGGCCCGGATCCCGCCGCTGATGTAAAAGACGAACTCAGCTTCCATCTTGATGCCAAGACCGACGAACTGATTCGCCAGGGCTTGTCTCCCGGCGCTGCACGCAAAGAAGCGGAGCGGCAATTCGGCGATCTCCGTTCAGTGCAACGGATCGGCCAACAGATCGGACAGAAGACGGAGAGACGCAGACGCATGGGCGATTACTGGACCGACTTGCTGCACGATTTGCGCTACACGTTTCGCACTCTTCGCCGCGATCCTGGTTTCGCCGCCATCTCGCTTCTGATTCTCGCTCTCGCGATCGGAGCGAACGTCGCCGTCTTTAGCGTCGTCAATACAATCCTGCTGCGTCCGCTGCCCTTTCCTCACTCAAACGAACTGGTATGGATCGCGCCACCGCCATCGGAGTGCGGCTGGTCTTGCGCAACGTATTCCGCCGACGCCTACGAAGAATTCAGTTCCATGAGCCGCGCATACCAAGGCGTCACCGGGTACGAAGCCTTCACGACTCCCGAAAATTTTCGGCTGACGGGCCACGGTGAGCCCGTGCCCGTAACCGGCATGGAAGTCATCGGAAATTTCTTTCAGGTTCTCGGGGTTCAGCCGCAGATGGGACGTCTGTTCACTCTTGAAGAAGCGCGAGGACCGGTTATCCCTAATTCCACCGGCACGCCGGTTGTCCTGCTGGCCAATGCCTATTGGCGTCGGCAATTCCATTCCGATCCAGCGATCATCGGCCAAGCCATCGAACTGAACGGAGCGCCGGTCACGGTAGTCGGCGCCCTGCCCGAGTCGTTCGATTACGGAGCGGTGTTTGCTCCCGGTGCCAAGGCGGATCTTTTCGTGCCGGTCAGTCTCGACACAGAACGCATGTGGGGAAACATCGTCACACTGGTTGGCCGTATGAAACCGGGTGTCACGGTCGCGCAGGCACTCGATGATGCCAAACGTGTTGCCCCTGATATGTACTTCAACACGAAGTATCCACAGAGCAAAGGCAGGTACAAAGGCAACCTGGTCCCTGTGCCCTTGAAAGACTACGTCACCGGCAAGCTGCGTCGATCGCTGATTGCGCTCTGGTTCGCGGTGGGCACGATTCTTCTGATCGCCGGAGTGAATCTGTCCAACCTGCTGTTGGCGCGAGCCGCCGCGCGCGCGAAAGAGTTTGCGATGCGGGGAGCTTTAGGAGCGAGCCGCGGAAGGATCATCCGTCAACTGCTGATGGAAAGCCTTGTACTCTCCTGCGCGGGTGCAGTTCTCGGACTCGGATTGGCGCTCGCCGTCATCCGCTGGCTCGCACACCAGGGATCGTTGGCTCTGCCGCTCCTTAACTCGTTGGGGATCGACGGCCAGGTCGTGGGGTGGACTGTCCTCGTCGCTATTCTCACGGCGATGATCTTCGGCTTGCTGCCAGGATTGCGGATGGCGAGCGGCAATCTGCAAGAGATGCTCAAGGATTCCGGCGCCGGGGCCGGTCTTGGCCGCAAGCACGAGCGCATCCGAGCCACTCTCGTTATTTCCGAAATCGCGCTAGCCTGCGTCCTGCTGGTAAGTGCTGGACTGTTGCTGCGCAGTTTCTCCAAGGTGCTCGAAGTCGATCTCGGATTTCAGCCGGATCACGCCTCGTCGATCAATGTCGCGTACGACGAAAGCGCCCCGACCGTCGAGGCCAGAGTACTCAAGCGGACAGCCATCTTCCAGGAAGTTCTTACGCGCGTCGGTGCAATTCCGGGGGTGCAAGCGGCCGGCATCTCGGACTATCTCCCCCTCGGGCCTAATCGCTCTTGGGACACGCCTGTGCCGAAAGGAAAGGTCTTCGCTCCCGGTGAATTGCCTGAGCCACTGGTCTATGTGATTACCCCGGGATTCATTCGCGCCATGGGAATGGGCTTGCAAGGGCGCGACTTCACTTGGGCAGATGGCCCGAACAGCGAGAAAGTGATCATTATTAATGCGTCAATGGCTCGGCGCTTCTGGCCGGGCGAGGATCCGGTCAACAAGATCCTGATGCGTGACGGCGGCAACGCACAATACCGCGTGATCGGTGTCGTGGATGACGTTCATGAAGAAAGTGTGGAGAGCAGCATCGGCGCGCAAGTCTACTATCCCTGCACACAGCAAGGGCCATCGCGCGCACAGCTCGTCGTCCGCAGCAGCCTGCCGCCCGCGACCCTTGCTCCGGCCGTACTGCGCGCCCTTCGCGAACTCAACCCCTACCAACCGGCATCGGAGTTCCGCCCGATCCGCACGATTGTTGATCACGCGGTCTCACCCCGCCGCTTCTTCATGCTTTTGGTCGCGACTTTTGCCGGACTCGGGCTGCTCTTGGCAACGCTCGGAATCTATGGCGTGATTTCGTATTCCGTAACGCGGCAGACCTCGGAGATAGGAGTCCGCATGGCCCTCGGAGCAACTGGAGGCCGCGTGCAGCGCCAGGTCCTGGCCAACACACTGAAATTGACGGCGGCCGGCATTGCGATCGGCACATTGATCGCGATCGTGGTTGCGAGAGCGATCGCATCCTTGCTCTTCGCCACCTCGCCATGGGACTTCCCAAGCTATATGGGAATGGCGCTGGCTCTGCTGGTGATCGCGTTGGTGTCAGGCTACATCCCCGCGCGGAGAGCATCGGCAGTCAACCCGATGGAGGCGCTGCGGAACAACTGAAGATTTCTGCGTCATCTGAGATCCTAGAGTCGTCGCTCTAAACCAGGGTACAGAGAAATCTCCCGTTGCGGCTTGGGGAATACATCGCTCCCCCCAAAAAAGCGGTCTCACTTGGAACCACGCCATCAGTGATTTCCTCGATGAGAACAAAAGCGATTGCCAAGGAGTGGGCGTGTTCTGTTCCGGCGTGCAGGCGTACAATGAGGCCTCGTGATTGTCCTAACACGTGCGTGGGGATGGCTGATGCATGTATTACACGTCATCGTCGCCCTTCCAATTGGAGTTTTTTCGCATCCTAGGTTTGCTGATATTGCACAAGAGTTTTTTACCGAGGCGGCTGTTCTCGTATTTGTTTTTCCTGTACTCGACACAGTTGTTCAATTTGGTAGGGCGAAGGTGACTTGGAGACTTACTGCTGGAAGCGTCGGAGTGACGGTATTGTTGCTTTTCTGCGCCGGTATAATAGCCAGAAGAAAGGGCTGAGGGAAGATTATATGGGAGTATTTGTGGTAACAGCGATTGGAGCAGCTGTGGTCGCTGCCCTTGGTCTTTGGGCCGCACAGAATGCGGCGCTAAAAGCTAAACGGGAGCGCGAGGCCGAGCAGCATTCCGAACGACAGATAGGCCGTTTGCGGTCGACAGATCAGGCACTGCAAGCTCCGATGGAGGAGCGGAACAAGGCTTCTGAGGTTGCGATACGGAATGCACTCGCCGGAACTGCCGGTTCCAACCAGCAATCGCACCGCTAAGGCAGACTTGGCTCGGCGGTTTTGTGCTTCGAGTTCTATTTTAGAACCTACTATCACTTTTGTTTTCATAAATATCTGTGTCATAGCACCTTTGATGTGTAAAAGGGACGTTTTCGTGTGGAATTAGATAGCATTTTTGCGATATACCTATGGTATGGGACCTGTTCGATTTTACGACCGAGAATTGCCGGAGCATTATCCGAGAGTGGGTGAGTACGGAGAGGTTGTCGCGCCGGGATATCGGACAGTTGAACCAGAAGCTGGACATGCTGAGAATAGCTGGCCCAACGCTCCCGCCAAAGCTGCTGGCGGGACCGATTTACAAACACATCTACAAACTCATCGTGCATGGCGACCGTATGCTGCGACCGTTTCTGTGCAAGGGACCCTTGGAGATGGAGCAGGAATACACATTGCTGTTGGGAGCAATCGAAGCGGACTGGAAGCTGGACCGGCACCCAAGTGAGGCGGAGAACAACCGGAGCCTGGTAATTGCCGACCCAGGGCGGAGGCGCCCTCATGAGCGATATTAGCGATTCTCTTCGACGCGAGCTTCGCGATGCGGAATACTCCGAAGGATACTCGGAATCGTTTTTGAATTCCTATATCGCAACACAGATCAAAGTAATTCGAGAGCAGCGAGGAATGAAGCAAGTAGATTTGGCCCGGGAGATGGGGACCACGCAAACGGCCGTATCCAGGATCGAGAATGTCAATTACTCTGCCTGGAACATCAGGACCTTAAAAAAATTGGCTCGGGCGTTTCGAGTCCGTCTAAGGGTTTCGTTCGAGACCTATGGTACGCTGCCCGACGAAGTTGAAAGATTTGGCAGAGACGGACTGCAACGCGCTGCGAGGGAGGATGACCCCGACCTGTTAGAACGCATCGGGCCACATCGCGAGGGTTTGGCACATCGTGCGATGGCTGCGGCGATGGGAGGCAATTCTGGAAATGCTAATCGATGGGCAGAGAATGTGTTCGTAATGACGCCGCTGAGAAGCCAATCGGCAGACATACCGCAGTCGGGAGGATTGAATGCAACTTGAAGCCGTGTTGACAGCCCGCATACTTGCATTCGTCGAACTATCGACTCTAAATCCTAGAGGTCACGTGTTTTTCCCGTATGTAATCGAACCCATTGTCGAACGTTTCCATTTTCAAAAGTACCCGACCAAGCCGGAGGATTTCGACGAGTCAAAGGGTGTCGAGTTTGCGGAGGGCCACTATAAGGGCACAAACGTCCCAAAACTCACTATTTACAACAACGGGTTTCTTGTTGACACGCAATCGTCAACCGATGATTCGGAGATGATTCTCCTGGAAACACTCGAATGGGCTAAAGATGCTGTGGGCATCACGTTCCACCCAAATATGATCTACCGGCGCCGGTATCTCAGCGACTTGGTTGTCATTGCAGATGCTCCGATTCTCTCCGCCCCTAAGCCGGTCGAGAATCTGAAAGCTAATTTGATGAGCATGACGGAGAAGATATTAGGCGAGAGTATGACGTATGACGTAATCCGTCTAGATGTTGATTTTGAGCGATATCAAAGGAACGCACCTATCGCACCCCTGACGATCCAACGCAGAGCGGATTCCAGCTTCCGCGACAACCGCTACTTTTCGGAAGCTCCCCTCCCCACAGCCCTGCATTTTGAACTGCTGACGACCTTCGAGAAGGATGTACTTGGTAAGTCTCTTCCCAATAGCAGCATGAGCCTCCACTAGGCAGCAATCCCGAAGCGATCCCCTTGCCTTTCGGCCTAAGCTCCTGCATAATAATAGTTTGTCTTGACCTCGCCGGACTCTTCCGGAACAAGGAATACTTCTCGTGTTAATGATTCGACTGGCGCGCATGGGTGCGCGCAAACAACCGCACTATCGCATTGTGGTAATTGAGAAGGCGCGCGCGCGCAATGGCCGTCCGGTGGAAGTCGTGGGGACCTATAATCCCCGCACCAACCCGGCCAGCGTCGACTTCAAGCGCGAACGCGTGGATTACTGGGTATCGAAGGGCGCACAGATGTCGGAGCGGGTGAACAAGCTGTACTCCAAGGCTCCGGCCGCCGTGCCAGCTCCCGCCGCATAAGATTTTCGCGGCCCTCTAAATTCAGATCTCGTTTCCACAGTGAGAATTTATGCCTGAGTCTTCCGGAGATATTTGTGCGCTTCTCGAGTTGATCGCGAAGTCGCTGGTCGACGCTCCCGATGAAGTCTTCGTCGAGAAGTTCGACGACGGCGTGATCGAACTGGAGGTCGCTGAAAGCGATGTAGGCAAAGTGATCGGGCGTCAGGGGCGGACCGCCCGGGCGCTGCGCGCGCTGCTCGGCGCGGCCGGACATCGGGCGCACAAGCGGTATCAACTCGAGATCATCGAGTAACGGCTTCAGCCGTGAGTCCTGATCGTATCGGCGATTTCGTGACATTGGCCCGTGTCGTGAAGACGCAGGGGCGGATCGGCGAAGTGGCCGCGGAGATTCACAGCGACGTCCCTGACCGGTTTGCTGTCGGGATGACATTGTCGGCGCTGGATAAGGCTGGGCAAGCGCGGCGCGAAGTTGAAGTTGAAGATTTCTGGCCTCACAAGGGCCTGCTGGTTTTCAAGTTTGTTGGCATCGATTCGATCTCGGACGCTGAGGCGCTGGTCGGATCGGAGTTGCAACTGCCGCAGACAGAGCGTGCGCAACTCGAGCAGGGTTGGAATTACGTCAGCGATCTGGTTGGTTGTACGGTGTTGGATCAAGGCACCGAGATCGGACGGATCGAAGATGTGCAGTTTGGAGCAGGCGAAGCGCCGCTGCTGATTATAGCGGGGTTGGGTGGAAAGAAGTTCGACGTACCCTTCGCCGAAGCGTACCTAGAAGGCGTGGACATGGCGCGGAAGCAGGTTCGCATGAAGCTCCCGGAAGGAATGTTGGAGATCAATGCGCCTCTGACGCCTGAAGAGAAACAGCAGCAGAAGCGCAGGGGTTAGGGACCAGGGATTAGTATTCAGGGTTCGCAAATGAAGGCCGATATTGTCACGATTTTTCCGGACTTCTTTCGCGGGCCTCTGGATCACGGGATTACACGCCGGGCCGCGGAGATGGGCCTGGTAAGGATTGAAGTCCACGATCTGCGGAAGTTCACGCACGACCGGCACCGCACCGTGGATGACCGCCCATTTGGCGGCGGCGAGGGGATGGTCCTCAAGCCGGAACCGATCTTTGAATGTTTGGAAGGTTTACAGCTTGCTCCGCGCGGGGAAAGGCTGAGTGGAACTGCTAAAGAAAGCGTGATCGTGCTTTCGGCGCAGGGCCAGCGCTTCACGCAGAGCGTCGCGTCGGAGTTAGCCGCGTTGGATCGCATGGTGTTGATCTGCGGACGCTACGAAGGCGTGGACGAGCGCGTTTCGGAGTTTCTGGCCGACCGCGAGCTTTCGATCGGCGACTACGTGCTGAGCGGCGGCGAGTTGGGTGCGGCGGTGATCGTGGAAGCCGTGACTCGATTGTTGCCGGGCGCGGTGGGAAATGAAGCTTCGACACGGCAGGAATCGTTCACCACCCATGTGGATGCCGAGCCGGCGGAAAGTGCGGATTCGACGTGCGGGTCGGGAGGGCTTCTGGATTATCCGCACTACACGCGTCCGTCGGAATTTCGCGGAATGGCGGTGCCTGAGGTGCTGATTAACGGCAACCATCAGGAGATACGGCGCTGGCGGCGTGAGCAGGCATTAAAGAAGACGCTGAGAAATCGTCCGGACCTGATGGAGGATGTGGCACTCAGCGACCAAGACAAAAAGATTTTGGCCCGCATGGGAACGCGCCACGATTAGAGGCGCAAGCAGGCTGGAAAGAAATTAGATCCGAAGGAACGAAGGGTAACGACATGTCAAACCTGATTATTGAAAAGCTACTCGCGAAGACACAACGCACAGATCTTCCGGCGTTTCGCCCCGGAGACACGGTGCGCGTCCACGTGAAAATCAAAGAAGGCGACAAGGAGCGCGTGCAGGCGTTTGAAGGCGTCGTGATCAAGCGCGATAACGGCCCCCAGGCCAGCTTCACCGTGCGCAAGATGAGCTTCGGACAGGGCGTCGAGCGCATCTTCCCGCTGCACTCGAAGGTGATCGATAAAGTCGATCTGGTGCGCTCGTCGAAGGTGCGGCGCGCCCGCCTGTTCTATCTCCGTGGATTGCGCGGCAAAGCCGCTCGTCTGCGCGAGAGCGAGTAGCTCCAACTAGTCAGATCGGCGCCGCTACGGAATTCCCATTCTTTAGCGGCGTAATCGTTTCGCGGCGTAATCGTCTAGCGGTCATCCTCTTGGCGATGGTGGGCGAGAATGGCAGAGATGCATTCCGCCTCGGAGGGCGATGGCCCTCTTCAGGTTGATTTCGATAGACTGTGAATCGCCAAACTATGACATCTGTAGAGATGACACCGCCAAACAGATGACATTGACGATTGCCTTTTGGGCCCTCTCGCCGCCGCTCAGACCGGCAAAATTTCAGAACTTGTACCCTACCCCAATCGAAAAGATCGGATAGTACTTCATCACGTTCAAGTCGCTCTTATATTTATCCTGCTGCGCCTGAATATTGCTCTGAACCATGGGATCGGAAACAATCGAACGGCAGTTCGCCCCCGTTGTGTCGCACACGCTCCCATTGAAATTCAATCCGATCTGCGGAGCTCCCTCAAACACGACTCCAAACTCGACGGGAACGCTGAAGTGTTTCGTCCTCGGCACCAGGTTGCCGAACCCAAAAAGAATCATTGGGGCAGCCTTCATAAAATCCAATTTCGGAGTTCCCCTGACCGGGTCGGCAGGATCGCTCTCATAATCCACATGATCTATGGTGAAGGTGTTGTTTGCCGGGATAGAAGCTGTCGCCATCACCTGGTTGCCGTTATAGATCAGGGCTCCACCGCTGATGTGAAAGCCGCCTCTCCGAAAGGGAAAATAATCGACGTGCATTTCTGCAGAACTCAGTCGCAATTCGCCGGAGTAATTGACTCCGTTGCTGCTGAAGCTGCGGTCATAACGGAACATGTTGAAGCCACCGCTCAGGTTCAAATGTGAGGTTAATGGAGTCGCTGCCTCAATTCCCGGGCCTAATGTAGAGATCTTGACTCCGACGGCCACGGTGGAGAAAGGACGGGTTGTGGCTTCGTCGGCTGCGCTGGCAAATGGAACTGCCAGGAGAAACAAGATTGCTGCGTACTTCAGAGGGCGTCGCGTCATTGACTTCTATCCTCGCTTCGATGGCTCGGTTTGATGCGCTTTTTGCGCACGCCCGTGGGTTTCGGCGCACGACAGGCAGTCGGTGAGTGGGTATTTCAGTCCTCTCTCGGTAAGGGGCGACCCTCGACTGTAGAGAGTGACATATCTCCGAACGCGGATCGATAGCGGTCGTAAAAAGCGACGTCATGTGAAATCTCGCACAAACGCGAGAGGACTGCCAGTTACTTTAGGCTGCCGAGAATGCGGGCTCGGTCTTGAGAGATCCTCCCGATTTGTTCTTCTTGTTCTGCTCTGCTTCGAAATCTTTCTTGCTTCCCACAAAGAATTCGATATTGCCACCCGTGGGAATTCCGTCGCCTGTCGTGAACATTCTCTCTGAATATCCCCAGACTTGCCCGCCCCCGGAATTCTTGAAAGTGACTTGCGGTTTTTCGACGATCGTCGAGGTTTCCACTTTGCCGCTGCGGGGTACTGCGACGATATAAGCGCTACCGTCTTTCTGCAGCGGAGGGGCATCGTGGACGCCCATAAGGAGCACGAAATTGCCGGTGAACTCAGCCGGAATCTCTACCTGCAGTTGCGTTCTTGACTCTCGTTTGGAGCAAGCAAGCGGAGCCGCGAGCAAAACGACAACGACGCAAAAAAGCAAAGATTTCACGATCATCCCCTCACTTGTTGGGCCGCAGACGGCAACGTGCCGGATGGAGCGGTTTCCTGCTGCCGCACCGGCACTCGCGCCACGATTTCAGTTCCCTGGCTGTTTGACCTGATCTCCAATCGTCCCCCGATCTCGCGGATTCGCTCCATCATTCCCGCTAACCCGACGCCACCGGCCGTACCGTCCTCTTTCAGGTCTCGCAATGCCGACGCAGGCATACCGTGGCCATTGTCCTTCACGGTAAGAGTGATGCGGTTTCCGGAAATAACCACGCCGACATCAGCCTGCGTGGCCCCAGAATGACGATGGACATTGGTGAGGCTCTCCTGCAATGCTCGAAATAATACCAGTTCCACAGAATCCTCAAAACGCCGGCTCGGATCGGGAATCTGGAGATTCACATGGATGCCGCTGCGCTTGGCGAATCCCTCCACGAACCAGCGAATGGCAGAGTTGAGACCGGCTTCATCCAGAAGAGGAGGGTGAAGAAGGTGTGAGATTGTCCGGGTCTCAGAGATCGCGTCGTCCGACAACTTGATGCAATCGACCACGATCGGGTCACCCGGCAGTTTGCGATGGAGCATCTCGACCGCCATTTTGATCGCGGCCAGATGCTGTCCGACGGAATCATGCAACTCACGTGCGAATTTTCGCCGCTCTTCGTCCTGCAAGGTTAAAAGTCGCGCGCTAAGATTGCGCTGCGCAGTTTCCGCCCGCAGCCGTTCTCGAACCTGATCCGTAAGCAGTTGATGATGGATGAGAAATAGGACCAGCGCCAGAAACAGGCTGGTGAGCAGAACCCCAACGATCATCGTGAAAGATGCAGTCTGGCGGTCGCGGCGTTCGGTTAGAAGCCGCTGCTCCTCGATCTCCATCGCACGAATGACGGTGTCGCTGTCGTCGGCGGCCGCCATCATATCGCGCGTGAGGGGAGCCTGCGATTCCGCAGTTGATTTTCCCGATCGTTTTAACTCCAGCGCTTGATCCATCAGGGTCAGGCGATGCTCGGTGAGCTGAGCAAGCTTTTGACAAAGAACTTGCTGGCTGACGTTATCAGCGGTCATTCGCTGAATTGAGGAAAGCGCATTGCGCACTTCGACCGCCGCGTCAGCCTGCCGCGACAGCAAAATTGGATCGCCGGATTGTATGTACTCCGACCGAAGACGGCCGGCGCGCCCCGCAGTGGCTGTGAATTGATCCAATGCATGTTGTACGTCGAGAGTGTGCAGCACCCATTGCTCGCTGGTCTCTAAACGATTGAATGCGAAATAGGCAGCGCAGCTACTGAGCAGAAGAAACAGAACCGCCGCGGCGAGTACTGCATTGACTTTCCCGGTTGAGAACATGAGGGCGCTTACTGCGTCGCATCATTTTAATGGAATTGGAAAGTAACTTGGGCAGAAAGAGGGTCCACTGTCGAATCTGTGAGTGGACCCGAAGCTGATCCGGCAGGGTTATGCCGCCTTCTTTCTGGGTACTTTTGCGCCCTTCTTTCGGGCCTCCGAGAGACCGATGGCGATTGCCTGCTTCCGGCTTTTGACCTTGCCGCCCTTGCCACCCGGTCCGGACTTCAGCGTCCCATGCTTCTTGCGGCGCATCGCGCTCGCGACGGTCTTGCCTGCTCCCTTGCTGTATTTGCGGCCCGAAGATTTCTTTTTTCTCGGCATGCAGTTCCTCCTCCGAAGTTTAGAGGAATCCCTCCAGTCGAGGGTTGTCAGAATTTGGGCCGCGAACCTGCTCTCGCACACTTCAACCAAGAGTAAAAAACCCACCCTGTCGCGAAAATCAGTGACAAGGTGGGGAGATCGAATTGACTGAATTATGCTGCCGCCTTTTGACCGAAACGAATCAGGACTTTCGTGTAGCCTTCGATGCGCTTATCGAATTTTGAGTAGGCATCAGGAGCGTCTTCGATCTTTATGTGATGGCTGACAATCTTGCTGGGCTTGGCTCTGCCGTTGACGATTAAGTCCCGCAAGTACTCGTTGTATTTTTTCACCGGAGCCTGGCCGCTGCCCATGATGATCCCCTTATCGAAAAAGTCAGCGATCGGAAAACTGTAGATTCCGTTTTTCGCTTCCTCACCTTTCGCCCCGGGATCGGGCGCAATATAAACGCCAATCAGCCCAATACTGCCAGTGGCATTGACCACCTTCAGGCAGTTTTCGAGGACTTGCGTAGCCTTCTCTTTGTTCGGATTGTCATCGGATCGCGCTTGATAACCTACCGCATCAATCGCGCAATCGACGCCCTTCATCTTTTCCTCCCCTGGTCGCAGACTTTGCTGAATCCCTTTGTTCTTCTTTCGTAATTCGAAAATCTGTTCCACGGGATCGCCTTTGCTGAAGTCTACCGGGATCGCGCCCAGTTCCTTCGCTTTCTGCAAGCGCTCCGCGATGCTATCGACGACATAAACCTCGGACGCTCCCTTCAGTACCGAGCAGTACGCGGATAGCAATCCGACTGGTCCTGCACCAAATACGGCCACCGTCTTTCCCGGAGTCACATTCGCGAGCTCAGTCGCATGAAACGCGGTGGGAAATACGTCGGAGAGAAGCAGAAAATCATCTTCCCATTCGTCACCCGGCTTGCCCGGCAACTTCAGGCAATTGAAATCTGCATGGGGGACGAGCACAAATTCTGCCTGACCACCTTCGTACGGACCCATCCCCGCATATCCGTACGCCGCATGAGGAGCTTCAGGGTTCATAGTCAGACAGGCCTCGGTGTGTCCGCGTACACAGTTAAAACAGGATCCGCAGGCGATATTGAACGGCAGTACAACGCGATCGCCCTTCTTAATGCTCTGCACTGCTTCGCCCACCTCCTCGATTACTCCCATGATCTCGTGGCCGACCACCGTGCCTTCTTCCAGTGGGGTTCGGCCGTCATACATATGCAAATCACTGCCGCAAATGCCACTGGTCGTAACCCGCAGCAGCGCATCGGTAGGGTTCTTGATTTTCGGTTTCGGATGATCATTTACAGACAT
>Ga0070735_10001173_pt1 | contig 25954 bp, 22 predicted proteins | sample Coa_R1_FD_66443 | JGI IMG/M metagenome (GOLD analysis project Ga0070735, IMG submission 66443) | Surface soil microbial communities from Centralia Pennsylvania, which are recovering from an underground coalmine fire - Coalmine... | ecosystem: Environmental > Terrestrial > Soil > Unclassified ...
GAGGCCCTTCGCGGCGCTGACCGCGACGAACATGTCCATCTTGCCGCCGTGGATCTGCTCCTGCTCTTCGTAGAACTTCGTCGTCAGGTCGATCGACGTCTTCTGATTCACACCGAGGTACGTGTCGAGCGCGAAGGGGGCGTTCGGAAGGCCCGGAGGCAGGTGCGATTCGGTTTCGGGGAGCGATGTGTACGCGTTCCCGGTCGACGGGTCGATCTGGGGGGGCGCCTTCAGGGCGCCGGCCAGTCCCTCCGCGCCCTTGAACTCGGCATAGAGGCTGTCGAAGCTCCAGTTCTCCAGGACCATCACCACCAGGTGATTCATCCGGTGCATCCCCGCGCCTCCGCCGTCGATCGGGGCGGCTCCATCGAGGCCACTCGCCGCGCCGTCGGACACCGTCGCCCCCGCTTCGGACGGAGGCGGCTGCGCCCCGCTGCCGTCGGGCGTCGGGGGCTGCGCGCCCGAGTCCGGAGCCGGGGAGCTCGGCTGCCCGCTGGACGCCGAGCTGCACGCAGCCGCCAGGGCGAAGAATCCCAAGATCGAACGTCGCATGTGTGCCTCCCTCGGGCCGAAGGACGATTCGCCTGGGTGGCGCCGCCTACCGACCGATGGAGCCAACGCCCCTCGCGCCGGCACCGTTCCATCCTCGGCTACGTCCGTACCCTCGAGCGAAGCGAGAGTTCGGACTAGGGACCCGGCTAGAGCGGGCGGGAGCGGACGGAACGGTCCGGGCCGCCGCTTCGTTCCCTTCGTGGTGGAGCTGCCGATCCGCGCGCGAGCGCGCACCCCGCCGCCCGCGGCGCCCGTTGGACCCCGAGAAACCGTCTGCTATCTGCCGAGCGTGCGGTCCGAGCGTTCGATGCCGCGTGCCGCGTTGGACCACGTCGACGCGCTCTTCCGCCTCGCACGCCACCTGACGGGGCGAGAGCACGACGCCGAGGATCTGGTCCAGGAGACGTTCGCTCGTGCGCTGAAGGCCCGCGGCCAGTATAGGGACGGATCCAACCTCCGCGCGTGGCTCTTCCGAATCCTGCGCAACGCGTACATCGATACGTACCGCCGCACGCGCCGCAGCCCGGTCTCCTCGGGGCTCGAGGAGGATCCGCCCGACCTCGGGCCGTCGGGTGGTGAGGCGCTGCGGGGGGACCTCGAGCTCGAGCGTCTGCGCGGGGTCGTCGCCGAGGACATCGAGACGGCCCTCGAAGGTCTGTCCGTCGACGCGCGGACCGTCATCCTGCTCGACCTCGAGGGGCTGACCGAGGGCGAGCTGGCGGAAGTCATCGGCTGCAGCGTCGGTACGGTCAAGTCGCGCCTTTCGCGCGCGCGCGCCGAGCTGCGCCAGCGGCTCCGGGACTACGCGAGGTAGCCATCATGGATTGCAGCGAAGCACGCACGTACCTTCTGGATCGACGGCGCGGACGCCTCGACGAGGCCCTCCGCGCCCAGGTGGACGAGCACCTGGCAGGGTGCGCCGACTGCCGGCAGGAGGACGCCGCCGATCGCGAGCTTTCGGTTGCCCTCGAGAAGCGGCTCCCCAAGCGTCCGGCCCCGGCGTCTTTCAAGCGGTCGCTCGAGGAGCAGGTGTTCCCGGCGCGCCCGCGCGCGTGGGGCCGGCTCGCCCGGTCGGTCGCCGCGGTGACCTCGGGCGCCGCCGCGGCGGTGCTCGCGATGCTCTTCTGGGGAGGGCGATCGGCCGGAGACCCGATGGTCGGCGAAGCCGTCAACGATTACCTGCGGATCCTCTACAGCGAGCACCCGGTGGAGGTCGACAGCGGGGGCGTGCACCAGGTCAAGCCGTGGTTCGAGGGGCGCGTCGATTTCGCTCCCGTCACGGCGTTCGGCGGCGACGACGATTTCCCGCTGCAGGGCGGGTCGGTCTCGTATTTCTTGGATCGCAAGGCGGCCGCGTACGTCTTTCGGCGGAGGCTCCACGTCATCACGGTCCTAATGTTCCGTGCCGACGGGCTGCCCTGGGCGACGCTCGGCCTGCGACCGATTGGGCACGCGCGCGGGACGGTGACGACCGCGCGCGGATATCACGTCGCGATGTGGCGTGATGGGGATCTCGGGTACGCGGTCGTGTCGGACGTGAACGAGGCGGACTTGTTGGCGCTCGCCAACCGGGTCGCGGGCCCGTAGCTGCGACGGCCCCTCCGGCCCGCGCGATCCGCCCTTCCGGTCCGTTTTCCGTAGCGTTGTCCGACTCTTTGTGCTTTCCGAGGGGGGAAACACTTTGCCGCTGTGAATAGCGCGGCGGCTGCTGGAGTCTGTCCCCCACACACGCGCTCTTGCTTCGGGCTCGCGCGGCCACCGCACGGGGCGGCGACCCTCTCGGCCCTCGGGATTTCAGCGCGCCTTAATCAACCTCCACCGGAGAACTCGTCATGATCTTGCGGCCCGTACTTATCACCGTAGGAATCGGGCTCGCGGCTGGCGCCGCGGGCTGCACTTTCACCAACGACACCGGCGACGCCGGCGACGACGGCGGTACGCCGGAGGCATCGACGACCCCCGACGGCGGGTCGTCCTCGGGGCAGGACGCTTCGAGCGGCGCCGACTCCGGGGGCACTTCCCCGGACGCCAGCTCCGGCGCCGACGCGAGCTCGGGCAGCGACGCCGCGGCCGACACCGGCCCGACGGCGGACGGCGGCACCCCCGACGCGTCGACGGACGCCGCCGCGGACTCGGGGTCACCCGTCGGCCCGATGACCGGCCCGATGATGGGGACGGGACCCGTCCCCCCGGGGACGCTTCCGGTGAACATGATCAGCGGGAACGCGTGCACCATCTCGATGCCGACGCACTGGACGGCGGCGGTGTATGTCATCGACAACTGCACCCTCGAGGTCGACAGCGCGCTCGCGATCGACCAAGGCACCATCCTCAAGTTCGGCGCGAACTCGGGCGTGAACGTCGGCGCCAACGGGACCATCAAGGCCGGCGGCGGGTATCAATACCCGATCGTCTTCACGTCGCTGAAGGATGACGCGAACGGCGGCGACACCAACGGCGACGGGTCGACGACGACGCCGGCGTCGGCGGACTGGCAAGGAATCCGCCTGGATGCGAGCGGGTCGACCTTCGACGAGTGCCGCTTCTACTACACCGGGCAGAACGACTGGTCCGCGATGTCCGCGTGGTCGAACTCACCGTCGGTGACCGTGACCCACAGCATCTTCGCGCACGACCGCACGTCCACGGACGCCATCTCCGCGCCGGCCGCGCTCGATCTGAGCGGTGCTGCCGCCGGAACCGTGGCGACGAACAACATCTTCTACGACAACCGCGTCCCCATCGGGGTCAACACGACCTTCTCGATCGACGACTCGAATTCCTTCGACAACTCGGCGGTCGCCTCGTCGATGCCCCAGCCGAACGAGTTCAACGCGTACGTCGTCTCGGGAAACGAGCGCGTCAGCACGAACATCACGTGGGCGGCGACGAAGGTTCCGTTCGTCATGGGCAACGGGGCCAACCAGACGCTGAACATCGACAGCACCGGCAGCTTGACGCTCGCGGACAAGGTCGTGGTCAAGTTCCTCCCCGGCGGCGGGGTATACGCGCAGGGAATTCTCAACGCCAAGGGAACGAGCGGGATCGTCTTCACGTCGGTCCGCGACGACTCCCACGGCGGCGACACCAACGGCGACGGCACCGCGACGAGCCCCGCCGCGCAGGACTGGAACGGCATCCGGCTCGCGGTGAGCGGCTCGACGTTCGACCATTGCACCTTCACGTACGCCGGCCAGAACGACTGGTCGGCCGTCTCGGCGTGGTCGAACGACCCGTCGATGACGGTGACGAACAGCATCTTCGCGCACGACCAGACGCAGACGGACGCGATCTCCGCGCCCGCGGTCATCGACGCGAATGCGGCCTCGGCCGGGACGGTGATCAAATCCAACGTCATCTACGACAGCCGCGTCCCGCTCGCGATCAGCGGCAACTTCTCGATCGACGACTCGAACTCCTTCGACAACTCGGGGGCCGTGGCGTCGATGCCCCAGCCGAACGAGTTCAACGGCGTCGTCATCGCGGGCGGCGCCACGCTGGCCGCGAACATCACCCTCGGCGTGACGAAGGTCGCCTTCGTCGTGGGGACGGGTGCGAACCAGTCTCTCACGATCGCGAGCACGGCCAACGTCACGCTCGTGAACAATCTCGTGATGAAGTTCTTCGCGGGGGCGGGGCTCTTCTTGCAGCAGGGGGCGACGCTCAACGTGGGCACGGGCGACTCGTTCACCTCCATCCACGACGACAGCAAAGGAGGCGACACGAACGGCGACGGCACGGCCACCATGCCGGCGGCGACGGACTGGAACGGCGTGAAGAATCAAGGCAACTGCACCACCATCATGACCGAGTACTACGAGACCTGCATGTGAGCCGATTCGGGAGCTCACGGCTCGACGAGGGCGTGTCTTCGAGCAAGGCACGCCCTCGTCTCATTTCGGTTCAGGGGCGCCCGCTCTGGTCGGCGCCGGCGACGCACCGTGATACCGTGCCCCCGCGCCGTCGAACGCGCCGGCTTGAGGGCTCCCACCGGCATGCCTGAGGAAGGAATCGAAACGCAGGAGCTCAAGGAGAAGCTCGACGAGCTCGGAGAGCGGGCCGAGCGCGGATCGGCCCGTTGGCTGCTCTGGCTGTCGCTGTCGACGGCGATCCTAGCGGTCCTCGCGGCCGTCGCGTCGCTCGAATCGGGTGGCTGGGCGAACGACGCTCTTGTGAACAAGAACGACGCGGTCCTTCACCAATCGAAGGCCGACGACGAGTGGGCGCACTACCAGGCGATGGGGATCAAGGCCGTCATCTACGCGACACAGGCGGAGTCGGCGTCGGCCGCGGAGGTCGCCGAGCGATGGCGGCGGGAAGCCGACCGGGAGAAGAACAGTCAGAAGGACAAGAAGGACGAGGCCGAAAAGGAGCAGGCTATCGTCGACGAGAAGAACGAAGCGTCCGCCCACGCCCTGCACGTCCACCACGAGTTCGCGAAGAGCGTGACGATCTTCCAGGTGGCCATTGCGCTTAGCGCAATCGGCGCGCTGACCCGGAGCCGGGCCATGTGGTGGTTGAGCCTTGCCGTGGGCGCTGCGGGCGCGGCGTTCTTTGCCCTGGGGTTCCTGCAGGGGTAGATGAGAAGCGACCCCTTGTGGACTCGCCCCTAAGCGCTGGCCCGCCGCGCGTCCGGCTCTTCCCCGTCCGTCGCCACCGAGTTGCCGCCACGAGCCTTCGCCACGTAAAGCGCCCGATCGGCGCGCGCGACGGCAAGGGTTACCGACCGGTCCGTCGCGAGGGCCACCGGCGCGAGTCCGACGCTGACGGTGACGACGGAGTGGTGCGCGTCCGGGGCGTGGCGGATGCCGAGGGTCTCGATCGCACACCGGACGCGCTCCATCGCCGCCGCCGCGTCGCCGCCCTTCTGCTCCGGGAGGGACACGAGGAACTCCTCCCCGCCGTACCGATACACGCGATCGGCGCGCCTGAGGTTGGCCGCGATGGCTCGGCCGATCTGGCGCAAGACGTCGTCGCCGGCCGGATGACCGTAGTGGTCGTTGTACCGCTTGAACTGATCGAGGTCGCACATCGCGAAGGACAAGTGCCGGCCGTAGCGCGACACGTCGGCCTGTAGGACGTCGAGATCCTCGTCGAGGCGCAGGCGGTTCCATAGGCCCGTCAGCGCGTCCGTACGGGCGGCGCGAGACGCGACCTGCGAGTCGTGCCGGAGGTCGATGTTGCGCTCCGAGAGCTTGCGACAAGCCCCGACGACTCGTGCGGCGGCGATGAGCCGTGCTTCCAGCTCGTCGGCGTCGACCGGCTCGGTCAGGCAGTCGTCGGCGCCCGCTCGCACCGCTTCGACGAGGTCGCGCTTGCTCGTGCGGGCGCGAGTGACCAGAACGTACGTGTAGGTGCCCATGTCCGTGGAACGCAAGCGCCGGCAAAGATCTAGGGCTTCGAGGGGCGCCGTCCCGCCACCGCAGACGATCACGCCCGCCGGCCGCTGCTGATGCATACGTAGGCACTCGAAGCCGCTCGACGTCGAGCGCACCCGCGGCCCCGCTGCGCCTACCGCCGCGCACAGGGCCCGGCGCTGGCCTTCCCGGCCGTCGACGACGATGACGTCGAGCGCAGACAGGCCGTGCGGATGAGCGAGGTCTGACATGGGTCCGGTCATGCTCCCTTGAGCCTGTAAGCATTCAATGTGCCGCGTGCATTCCGCGCGATCGGGTCGATGCGCCGCGGAGAGGCGCAATGGCATGATCTCGTGTGCGCCGAGACGCAAGCGCTGCGCGAGCGAGCCGGTGCTACGGCGGGTCGCGCCGTTGGATCCGATCTTCCAGTCGATTGATGTCCCCTCGGAGGTTCAGGATTCCGCGGTGAATCCTGTCGCGCATCTTGTCGCCCTCGGCGCTGGCGGCCTCGCCCGCGCTCTTGAGCTGTGCCTTTAGCTCGTCGCGCCGCCCCTGCAGGGCTGCGAGTTCGCCTTGCAGCTCGACTTTCACGTCGTCGCGCGCCCGCTCGAGCCGGCGCCCGAGATCGGCCAACTTAGCGTTGACGGCGTCGAGCTCACCCCTAAGTTCGTCGCGACGGGTCGGCGTATCTTGCGCCTCGGCCGCCCCCTCGGGCTCCGTCGCCGAACCCGAGGCGGGCGAAGAGGGTGCCGGCGCATGCGCGCAAGCCACGAAGACGGGCAGAGCAATCCAAACGGGCGCCTGTCGGAGCATGGCGCGACGATATGAGAATCGCGTGCCAACTTCTTCTTTCTTGTCCGTCTTGTCCGCGCGGTGGCGGCCGCGTCAATGTCGTGCGACGAGACGCCCGCGAGTCTTGCCAATCGTCGCGAAACGGGCCGAACTGCGGCGGATGAAACCGCACGCCGCCATCCGCGTCCTCACCCTCGCCGGCCTGACCTCTTCCGTTGCATGTGGGTCGGCGTCCTCGTCGTCGTCCGACGGCGGCTCGAGCGTCTCTGGAAGCGGGGCAGCAAGCTCGGGCACGCCTGGGGGGAGCGGTATGTCGACGACGGGGACGAGCGGGACCGGCGCGGCGAGCGGCGCGAACACCAGCGGCGCCCCGAGCACGGCAGGATCGAGCGGCAGCGCCTCCGGAAGCGACGCGGGGAGCAGCGCCGAGTCCGGGAGCGTCTCGGAGGCGGGTGGCGTCGACGCACCGAGCGCCGGCGCGACCGCAAGCCACGTCAAGACCATCTTCCTCATCTTGATGGAGAACCACAACTGGTCGGACATCAAGGGGAGCTCCTCTGCACCGTTCATCAACGGCACGCTCCTGCCCGCGGCGTCCTCTTGCAGCAATTACTACGACAATCCCTCTGCCGTTCACCCGAGCGAACCGAACTACATCTGGCTCGAGGCGGGCGACAACCTCGGCATCACGAGCGACTCCGATCCCTCGGTGACCCACCAGGCGACGACGAGCCACCTCGTCACGCTCCTCAAGAATGCGGGCGTGACTTGGACCTCGTATCAAGAAGACATCGCCGACACCGGATGCCCGATCACGAGCGTCAACAAGTACGCGCCCAAGCACAACCCAATGGTGTTCTTCGACGACGTCGTCGGTAACCCCCCGAGCGCGACGAGCTCGTACTGCTCCGCGCACATGAAGCCGTTCTCCAAGCTCGCGAGCGACCTGAGCACAGGCACCGTGGCTCAGTACAACTTCATCACGCCCAACCTGTGCGACGACATGCACGACACCTGTACGGGCGACGCCATCCGGCAGGGCGATGACTGGCTCAAGGCGAACGTCCCCGTGATTCAGGCCTCGCAGGCGTACAAGACGGGCGCGATCTTCATCACGTGGGACGAGAGCGAGGGCGGCGAGTACCCCATCGGGATGATCGTGCTCTCACCGTTCGCCAAGGGGGGCGGGTACGTTGGCGCGACCAAGTACTACCACTCGTCGATGCTGCGATCCGCGCAAGAGATCCTCGGCGTCACGCCGCTCCTGCGCGACGCCGCCAACCAGCCCGACCTGAGCGATTTGTTCACGGCGTTCCCCTGAGCGCGCGACGGCGAACGTCGACCCTGGGGACTCAGTCCGACCCCGCGTCGTGCTGCAAACGGGAGATGCAAGAGCCGTAGCCGCTCCCCCTCGACTGGCATCGGCCGTTGGGACAATCGGCGTCCGCCGAACAGATGCGCGTGTCGCTCGGCCCGCAGGTCGGGGCGCACGCGATGTCGAGGGCGCCTCCGTCCGCGGCCTTGCCGCAACACACGTCACCGGCCTGGCAGCTCTCGGACCCCGAGCAAACGAGCGCCTGCCCGATGCACGCGCTCGTCGCGGTACAGGAGAGGGGGCCGCGATCCGCCAGGCAGCAGACCTGCGTATGGGGATCGCACGCGAGGTGACCGCACACGATCGCGCGCGGTCCCGCGTCGACGGTCGTGCTCGCGTCACCGACCGCGCCGCCCGGCCCAGGGGTGGTCGCCGCCCCGGAGCCGCTTGCCGAAGTCTCCGCCCCCGCGTCGGCCGACGTGGAAGCGCCCGACGACGATCCGTGCGATCCGGCCGCACCGCCCGACCCGCCGGAGGGCGGAGGAGACCCGCCCATCGAGGAGTCGGCGCCCTCCGAGTCCGCGTCCACCGTGGACGTCCCGCTCGACCCGGCGTCGCCCGCGCGGGTCGCCCGTATCGCCGGGGTGTCCGCGCCGCCGCACGCGAAGGTCGATGCGATCGACGCTGACGCCGTGCCTATCGCGAGCGCCAACCGCGATCGCGCTCCGAGGCCCCGTCCTCCCAGCTCGGACCTCCTCCGCCCTATCGTCATCCGTGCCGCCCCGAATCCGACGCGCGGGCATGATCGTCGCCGCCGTCGTCGTCGCCCATGTCGTTCATGTCGCCGCCGCCGCCGCCGTCGTCGTCGCCCATCTCGTCCATGTCGTCGCCGCCGTCGCCGCGTCCGTGCGGGCAAGGCGATCGGCCGCCGTCCGGCGCAGCGCAAACGCGATGTCCGCCGCCTCCCCTAGCGCCCGACGCGAGGTCTTGCGTCGTCGTCGACGTGGTTCCGGACGGTCCTCCCCCGCATCCGAGGAGGAGCAATCCGGCGCCAAGCGAGCTGAAGATGAGTCGAGGGACCATTGGTTACCTCCGGAATCGTGTGGGTCTGCGAACGCACGGCGCACACAGCAACACCCGAGCCACGCGCGAGTAAGGCAGCGACACCGGACAATTGCAACGGCGCCTCTCGCCGGCGCTTTTTGCGCCGCGAGTTCGTGGCCAATGGCTCGAAGCCCCAGCGAACGCGGCCGGCGCGCCGATGAGTACCCGAGCCCGCACCCGGTCACCGTGCTGACCAACCAGCCCGAATAACCACCCCGAAGGCGCTTTGCGCTCGGTCACAAGACGCCGCCGTCGCTCGCGGCGATTGCCAAGAAGAACCGTAGGCGCGAGACTGGAAAAGATGCGGTCCTTGCACTTAGACGATCCCAACGCCGATGCGCAGGCTCACTCCAGCGGCGAAAGGCGCTCGGCCCCCCGTATTCCGATCGAGGTCGACGTGTCGCTCACCAGCGAGTCGCACTTCTTCGCGGGGCTCACCGGCGATATCTCGGAGGGCGGCGTCTTCGTGGCCACGTGGCGCCCCGTCGCCGTCGGCACGACGCTTGACTTGGTGCTGTCGCTTCCAGGGGGCCCCCCCGTCAACGTGCGTGGCCAGGTGCGGTGGATCCGCAGCCAGGTGGAGGGGGCGGCGCCGGGGCTCGGCGTCGCATTTCACGATTTGGGCCAGGAGTCGCGATCGCGCATCGAGGCGTTCTGCGCCGAACGGGCACCCTGGTACTACGACGTTTAGCGTGGACGGGAGCCGGGCCTCGCGCATGAACCGGTTTTTCAAGCTCACGCTTCGGACGAGCGACGTCGAGGCGGCCCTTGCCTTCTACGGGGCCGTTCTCGGTCCCGGCTCGCGGGACATCGTTCAGCTTCACGAACAGGCCGTCGCACGGGGTGCTCGGCCGCACTGGCTCGGGTTTCTGGAGGTCGAGGACGTCGACGCCACACTGCTCGCTTTCACACGACGGGGCGCGACGCGGCTGAGCCCCACGTGGGTCAACCCCGCGGGACTGCAGGGGGCGACCCTTCGCGACCCCGGGGGAGCGGTGCTCGGCCTGGCACGCCGACCCGCGAAGGCTCTGGATCATGAACTCGACGCTGTCGCGCTTCGACCGCCGGGCACTCGCCCCGATCCGGACGTCGTCTTTTGCGACCTCAATACCGCCGACGTCGAGCGGGCAATGGCCAACTACACCGAGACGTTCGGGTGGGGCATGAAGGACGCGCTCGACCTCGGGTCCCTGGGGACGTTCCATGCCTTCGCCTGGGAGCCGGGCAGGGCGACCGTAGGCTCGATGAGCGACGTTGCCACGCGAGGGGTGCATCCGCACTGGCTGTTCCATTTCCGCGTGGACTCGGTCGACGGCGCCGTCGCGGCAGTTCGCGATGCGGGCGGTGTCGTCGTGCGCGCGGTCACCCTGCCGAGCGGCGATCGAATCGCTGTCTGCGACGACCCGCAGGGGGCGGCCTTCGCCCTTCGAGACCGCGGCGCGAGCGTTCTCGAGTGAGCGTGATATCGTGCGCCGATGCCAGCGCGGGGTCGGTGGTCGCTCGCGTGGGTCGCCGGGGCGCTCGTCGCGACGGCCGGGTGCCTCGCAAGCCCGCCCGGGTCGTTCGACGATGCGCAGCCGGGCCCCTCCATCGGCATGCCCGACGCTCGAGCCGACGCGCTCGCCGATGGCACGGTCTCGGGGGGAAAGGGCGACGGAGCGCCGGATGCGCTTGCGCTCGATGCGAACCTCGAGAGCGGCACCGCACCGGAGGCCGCCGCGGGAGACTCCAGCCCGCCCGAGGAAGGCGTTGGCGACACGTCCGTTCCGGAGGCCGGCGACATGGACACGACCGTCCCCGACGTAGGCGTCGTGGACGCGAGCGTCCCGGACAATACCGCCCTCGACACGAGCGTCCCTGACGGCAGCGTGGTCGACACCGGCTCTCCCGTGGATACGGGGCCGGACGTCGTCCCTTGCACCTCGATGGAGCTCCGGTGCGGTGGAACCTGCGTCCCCAACGACGCGACGAACTGCGGGACCTGCGGCCACGTCTGCACGACCACGGTGCCCAACGCCCAGCCTGCATGCAGTGGCAGCGCCTGCGGCCACACATGCTCGGGCGCGTACCCGAACGACTGCAGTACCGCGTGCGTCAACTTCATGACCGACTCGAACAATTGCGGCGCCTGCGGCAACGTCTGCGCGGTCGGTACCTGCTGGAACGGCCACTGCCCTACCGCCGTCGGTCCCTTCGTCAGCGACGCAGGGACCGTCACCGGGCTCGCGATCGACTCGACGAACGCGTACGGGGGATTCAGCGGCGGGGTCGTCCTCAAGTGCCCCCTTTCGGGGTGCTCCGGCGGCGCGTCGATCCTCGCTTCGGGTCAGACGCAGGTGTTCGCCATCTCTGCGAGTTCGGCGGGCGTGTTCTGGCTCACCGTGACGGCGAACGACACGTTCGCGGTCGGGTGCTCTCCTGCCACGTGCAGCGGAGGCGTCCTCACGTACGGGACGCAGGCCATCGCTAACGGGCAATTCCAAGGACTGGCATCCGACACGAACAACGTCTACTTCGGGCTCCTCGCCGCGACGGGAGCGCTCGACTCGTGCCCGGCCGGCGGCTGCGGAATACCCCAGACCGTGTCCAACTCGGTGCTGCCGTACTCGATCGCGGCTGCCTCAGGGTACGTCTACTGGACCGACGAGACCAACTTGAACTACTCGGTCCGCAAGTGTTCGACGGGAGGCTGTGCGGCGGGCGGGCAGACCCTCTTCACGGCCACCGCGGTGGGCGCCAGCTACTCCGATATCGTGGCCGACGGGGCGAACGTGTACTGGGTCGACACGGGGCTGAACAACGTCCTCGAGTGTCCGGCCACCGGTTGCCCGGCCAGTGGTCCGCTGACGCTCGCCACCGGCGGCAACCCCATCGCCGTCGACTCGGCCAACGTCTACTGGTTCACGAGCAGCGCGCTCGTGCGCTGCGCCATCAGCGGTTGCAACCAAACGCCCACGACGATGATCTCCGGTCTTTCGTCGCCGGGCCCCGCCATCGCGGTCGACGCGACGAACGTGTACTGGTTCGAAGGGACGACGCTGATGAGGCTGGCCAAGTAGTCGCTGCGGGCGCGAAACGCTCGCGCTCCTCGCCGAAACGGTGAGGCCATCACCTTCTAGATGACGGGGGCCACGAAGCCGTGCATCGGCCTTCCGAGAAGGTAGCCCTGCATCAGGTCCGCCCCGAGGGCGTCCAGCACGTCGCGCTCTTCCTCCCGTTCCACCCCCTCGCAGACGAGGAGGACGTTGAGATCGCGCGCCGCGAGTCGGATCATCGACTGCACGATCGACCGCTTTTGCGACGATGAGTCGAGATGGCGGATGAGGGAGGAGTCGAGCTTGACGACGTCCGGCTGAAGCCTAGCGAACGACGACAAGCCGGCGTAACCGGCGCCCAGGTCGTCGACCGCGATTCGAAAGCCGAGCTGGCGGAGCTTGGAGACCTTCGTGTGCAGTCCCCGGACTCCATCGAGCGGTGCGCGCTCCGTGATCTCGAGCACGACCCGGCTCGCCAGTCGGCTGAGGGGCGCCTGCCTGCGCCAGAGGTCGAAATCGTTCAGCTCATCGGCGTGGACGTTGACGAACAGAGTGGTGTCGGGCGGCGCAGCGTCGGCGGCTGAAGCGATGCGTGCCCGGACCGTCCTCCCCAGCTCGGAGAGCCTGCCGAGGCGGGCCGCCGCGCCGAAGAGGTCACCGGCGCTGCGGAGCATGGGTTCGTCCGAGCGCGCCAGGGCCTCGTACCCGAAGACGCGCTGGGCCCGCAGGGACACGACGGGTTGGAACGCGATCCAGATCTTGTCGAGCGCGCTCTCGAATGAGCCTTGGAGCGTCGCGAGATCGGACCGCCAGTCCTCTTCCCTGCCGAGCAGGCGCGTCGCCTCCCGCCGTACCGCGCCGAGGCGGCCGAGTCGGACCGCTTGTCCCACGGCATCGAGCAACGCTCCGTCGGGCAGAGGGTCGGACAAGTATCGAAAGGCGCCCAGCCCGGCGGCCTCGGAGGCCTCGGAGGGGGTCGATTCGGCTGCGATGACGATGACGGGGGTCTCGACGCCCGTCGCCCTCACCGACCGCAGGACGTCCAGCCCGGATCGGTCCGACGCGCCGGCTGCCGTCAGCGCGGCATCGAACGAGCCGTGGCGAAGTCTCCGCTCGGCCTCGTCGCCCGTCGACGTCTCGGTCAAGTACCCCGCCCTGGAAAGGGCCCTCGCGAACGTTTCGACGGGCGAAGCCTCGTCGCCGACGACGAGAACCCGGAAGGCCGGCGCCTCCTCCCCCGCGACGAGGGAGACCTGCACGTGTGGCACGCGCGCGGGACGATCCAGCAGCGCCCGCACGCTCGCTAGCATCGCCTCGGGGCGGATGGGCTTCTCGACGACGCTGACCGCGCCGTCCTCGGCCTCCTGCGCACCTTCGCCGTACTGCGCCATGAGGAGAACGCGCACGCTCGGCTGCGCCCGGGCGAGGCGCTCCGCCAGGTCCCTGCCGCTCATTCGCGGCAGCGACACGTCGGTCAGCAGCAGGTCGATGGGCTGGGCGCGCTGCTCCGAGGCAAGCAACGCTTCGCCCGCGCTCTGTGCCTCGACCACCTCATAGCCGCTCCGTCGAAGCACGAGCGCGACGGCGCCACGGACCTGCTCGTCGGGTTCGACCAGCAGCACCGTCTCGGTGCCCCTCGGCTGTTCGGCATAGTTCGGCCGGAGCGACGCGCGCCCCGCGTCCTCCGTGGCGGGCAGGAGGACGCGAAACGTGGTCCCCTTGCCGAGCGCGCTCTCGACGAGGACGCGCCCGCCGGCCTGAACGACCACCCCGTGCACGACGGCCAGTCCCAGCCCGGTCCCCTTGCCGATGTCCTTGGTCGTGAAGAAGGGCTCGAAGATCCGCTCGAGCGTGGCTGGGTCCATGCCGACGCCCGTGTCGCTCACCGCGATTTCGACGTACGCCCCCTGCGGTATTTCGGCGTAGCGAGGCGCGGTGCCCTGTCTCGCCTCGACGTTGTCGGTGCGAATCGTGAGGTGGCCGCCGTCGGGCATCGCATCGCGCGCGTTGATGGCAAGGTTCATCAAGACCTGCTCCATCTGGCTGGAGTCGACCCGTACGCGGCGCAAGGTCTGACCGGGTACGATCGCCAGCTCGATGCGGTCTCCCACGAGGCGCCGGAGCATGCGCTCGAGGCCGCGGGCGAGCGCGTTCAGATCCACCACCGCCGGCGCGGCGGGCTTTCGCCGTCCGAACGCGAGGAGCTGGCGGGTCAGGTGGACCGCTCGATCGGCGGCCTTGCGGATCTCGTCCACGTCGGTACGAAATGACACGTCGGCGGCCAGCGAGGCTCCCAGAAACCCCGTGTAGGTCAGGATGACGGACAGGACGTTGTTGAAGTCGTGCGCGAGGCCTCCCGCGAGCGCGCCGACCGCCTCCATCTTCTGGGCCTGATAGACCTGCTCGACGAGCCGCCGATCGTCTTCCGCCGCGCGCTTGCGCGCCGTCACGTCGCGGATCGAGACGACGTAGTCGCCCGCCATCGTCGCTGCGCGGCTCGCGCGCGCCTCGACGGGGAACTCGCCGCCGTGCTTGTGTCGCGCGTCGAAGTCGAGCGTTACTATCGCCGGCGCCTCCGCTGAGGCGGTCGCGCTTGCGAGCAACCCCGACGCGGCGTGCGACCGGAGTGGCTCGACGAGGCGCTCGGGGAGGAGCACGGCGGTCGGCCTTCCCACGAGCTCCTCGCGGCGATACCCGAACATCGCCTCGATCTGCGCGTTAACGTAGGTGATCATCCCATCGCCCCCCGCAACGAGGATCCCGTCGGGGGCCGCTTCGAGCAGGAGGTGGAGTCGGTCGTCTACGATTCGAATGCGATCCTGCGAAGCACGGGACTCGTCGCGGACGGCCCTGTCGCGAAGCTCGCGATCAACCGCCGGGACGAGGCGCTTTATCCGGTTCTTGGTCAAGAAATCGTTGGCGCCCGCACGCAACAGCCCCACCGCGGCTTCCTCGTCCAGCGTCCCCGAGAGGACGATGAAGGGCGTATCGTGACCGGAGCCGCGGACCGTCTCGAGGGCCGCGGCCGCGCCGAAGGCCGGCATCGCGCAGTCGGAGATGATGAGATCCCACTCGTCCTTGGCGAGCGCCGCCCGGAGCGAAGCCTCCGTTTGCACCCGCTCCGGCGAGACGACGTATCCTCCCTTCTGCAGCTCGCGCACGAGAAGATCCGCGTCGGCGTCCGAGTCCTCGACCATCAGCAGCCGGAGCGGTCGGTTCATCCGACGGAGCCCCATCCGCAAAGCCGCTGATTCGCGTGCAGTCGACCCATGCACGAACCCCCGAGCGCCGCGCCACCTCGGTGGCGCACCTACACGATAGGTGTGGCACCGGCCTCGCTCCAAGGCAAGCACTTCGGGGTGTGACATCCGCCGTATCAGGGTGTCTCCTACCTTGCGAAGGGCGTAGGCGTCGTCGCCCTCTCAGCGTTTCTTCGTGTGGAGCCAGGGCGCGTACGAGATCCCGAGGATGACGCCTTCGCTCGTCAGCAGGCGGCATACGGTCTGCCCCCAGGGTTCCTTCCGTGCCCCGTGAAGGAGCTCGTGACCCTGAGCGCGCAGCTCTTGCTCCGCGGCGCCGACTGCCTCTTCGTCGCTCACTTCGAACTCGATGGTGGCCTGGGGCGTCGGTCGCTCCCGCGGCCAGGTGGAGGTGCCGAAGCAAGCCAGAGCAACCTGTGCGAGGGGCCAGACGCCGAAGTGTTTGCTGCCCTCGATCCTCTCGCTGAAGACGTACTCGTCGGTCGCAGTTTGGCCGGCGAGCGGCAGTCCGAACGACTTGGATAGGAGGTCGCGCGTCTTTCGTCCGTCCGATGTGATGACTGCGACCCCGGCCACGAAGAGGATGTTCATACCCCGCACTATGAGCCCGCGGCGCAGGAGCGGTCTTGAACGTTTCGGACGGCGCGGACCCTCACGTGGAGAGGCTCGGATAGCCGACGAGCGTGGCCGGCGAGACACCGGCCAAGTCCTGGCATTCGCGCGACAAGTGCGGCTGATCGGCGTATCCGGCTGCCCATGCGAGCTGCGCCAGCGGCGGTGCGTCCGGCCGGGACGCATGCGTCACGAAGCGTTGGAGACGAAGGATGCGTGCGAGCAGCTTGGGGCCATATCCCACGGCCACGACGAACCTCCGGTGCAACTGCCTTTCGCTCACGCCGAGGTCGGCGGCTACCCCCGCGATGGTCTTTGGCGGACCCGTCCGCCGCAGCGTCGCGATCGCACCTTGGACGACCTCGTCCGGCGAGTGCGACCACCGGAGCCACTTCGCCACGTGCACGGTCAGGTGTCCGGCCGCTTCCCGCGCCGACGGGGCACCGGCCAGCCCATCGCTCAGCGCTTTCGCACGATCGCCGAGGACGTCGCTCGCGTCGATGCGCGCGTCGAGGAGCGCAGAGGCAGGCGCCCCCAGCAGCGACGGCGCGACGCCGGGCCGAAGACGAATTCCGACGAAGAGCGCCGCCGGACGTCGGGCGAGCGGCATGGCGCGCGTGTCCGGGCCCGCCACCACCAGTCGGCCGTCCATCCAAAGGACGTCGATACAACCGTCGGGAAGCACCCGCTCGACGTGCGGCTGGCCGTCGTCACCAAAGCGGGCGGCCCACGTGCAGGCGACCACGGATTGGAGCGCGAGTGGTGGCGCCCACTCGACGTACCGCCCGCCCCTCGGTCGGCCTCGCTCGTCCACCCCGAGACGGTACCACCCGAGCGCTTTCGCGAGCCGGAAATGGCGCTATCGTGTGGCGCGCCCGCCGATCCGGCCGGCGACGCTCGAGGAGATTTCACCCATGAAGCTTTCTTTGCGTACCGAGCTCGGCTCGGTTTGTACCGGCACTCTTTTGCTTGCCCAGATGGCGTGCAGCAGCAAGAGCACCCCGCCGCCGAGCTCGGGTCCTTCGGTCGAGGCGGGCTCGCCCACCGTCGACGCCGGCTCCTTCCAGGGCGACGGTGGCGCGTGCACGCCGTCGACGTCGTTGACCGTGGCCGCGAAGCTGACGCTCCAGTCGACGTGGCCGTCGGCCCTCGCCGTGGCGCAGGGCATGGGTCCGGTCAACATCTGGCTCCTGTCGACGTACAACATCGACTCGAACAACAAGATCACCGGCACCACCAAGACGTGCGGCAACCAGACGCCGCCCATCACCCTCAACGACACCGGTGACATGGCCGTCGGCGCGGCCCCGGGCTCCATGGCGCAGGTCCAGATCGTCATCCCGAAGATGACGTGGGAAGACTCGCATATGCCCGTGACCACCATCGCCGGGACGCTCGGCGGGTGGAACGTCGGCTCGTCGATCAACATCGACCCGTCCACCACGTGCGACGGCCTCAAGTCGAGCAGCATGTATTGCGATCCGACGGTGACGTGGCCACAGCAAGGGATGCAGATCCCCACGACGGACATCGTCGACAGCGACAACGACATGCACCCGGGCATCACCGGCGTGCCCAAGGGCGACGGCGGCTTCTACCTGCCGCACGTCGGCGTCACGCCCGACACCGCGCAGGCCGACCAGCTCTACCTGGTGCTTCGGACCGAGGTGCAGCTCTCCGGCACGATGATGAGCTGCTCCGAGCAGTCGGGCAACGCCACCGTGAGCCTGCTCAACAACCATGTCATCGGCTGCCGCCGCGTCGACACCGGCGGCGACTGCATGGCGGCCGATTGGCAGTTCATCGACTCGAACACCACCATCTACATGATCATGTCCGGCACCTTCGACGCCAAGGTCCTCTCGACCGACGGCGGCACCGCCACCTGCGACGACGTCCTCGCCCAGACGTTCACGAACTGAGCCTGCCGTAACCCCCCCGGGCGAGCGTCACTCGTTGACCATGCGGTTCAACGAGGCCTCCATGCTTGGCGCCCGATCCGGGTGGTGGTGAATGACCTTCCAGACGCCGTTCACGCGGTGCAGGATGTTCGTGCAATTGAGCTTGGCGCCCCCCCACGACGGCGCGGCCACGAAGACGCTCGTGGTGTACGCGATGTCGCCGTACACGTAGACGCGGATATCTCGGATTTCGGTACCGCCGGTTCCCGGTTTCCCGAACGTGGCGAAGATGTCCCACGTCGCCGAGACCTCCTCCCAGCCCCTGGCCCATTCACCTGTGGGATGTGCGCTCGTCACCCGCGGCGTGTGGTGCCACGCCTCGCGCATCGGACCTGCCCCCTCGCCCACGACCATCTTCTCGATCGCGTCGTAGAAACGCTTTGTCGCCGCAAGAACCTCACTCTCATCGGATGTCATTTTCCCTCCTCCCGCCCCGCAGCCTCAATCCGAGGTGAACTGGATCATAGAACCAATCGAGCAGCCCTTCGCAATTCGAATCAGCTGCAGTCGCGTCAGGGGACTGCTCACCCGGACAGAGACCCGCTGGACCCCAACGCGTGGAAGAGCCGTCATCAGAGTTTCGAACGCGGACTCGCCGACCTCACGGAGCGGCTTGAGCGCGGTCGCGTCCACGGTCATGGCGTAGCCTTGCCGATACGAGTCGAGGACCCGCTTCGAAAAGACGCCCGCCGTGTCCGGACCCCAGAAGCCCCAGACCCTGACGTGCACGGCGCGTACGACGTCGCTCACGCCAACGGCAAAGCCTTCATCGTCCGTGCCGAACGATTCCATCGCGTCTGTGTTCGATCGTAGCAAGAACGACACGAGCGCGACGCACGCGTGGTTGCCATTTTTGCGGGTGCGTACGCTCGTGCACTGGTCACCACGGTGACCACGCCGGTCCGGCTCGCACCCTGTCGTCCGCGAGGCACCTGATGTCGCGGGTGGCCCATATCGAGCAGGGCAGGCTCGCGTGCTCGCGGAGCCGGCAGGTAATGCATGCGGCTACTCGAGCGGGGCCGCGGCCGGGGGAGCGACTGACTCGACCTCGACGATTTGAGACGTGTACTCGGCGTAGTCGCGCCGGATGCGTCGCAACACGTCGGGCTCCTCCGCGGCGAGGTCACGCGTCTCGCCCGGGTCGCGCTCGAGGTCGTACAAGCGAAACGTATTGGAGTCGATGAGATGGTGAAGCTTCAGCCCGCCCTGGATGAACGCGCGCTTCGAGTCGTAGTAGACATTGCGAGGCTGATCGATGAGGATCGGACGCTCCGTCAGGGTGGCACCGAAGAGCTCCGGAGCAAGGCTCTGCCCGCGCGCACCTGGATCCGGCGCGAGCCCGGCGAGGTCGAGCACCGTGGGCGCGAGGTCCACATGGCTCACGCGCCGTCGGATCCGACGGGGTTGGACGCCCGGCACGCGAATGACCAGAGGAACGCGCACGATCTCGTCCCAGACTTCTCGTCCGTGGAAGAACTCGCGGTGCTCCCCGAAGGCCTCGCCGTGGTCGCCGGTGAACACCACCACAGTGCGCGCGCCGATTGGCGACGCGTCGAGGGCTTCGATCACGCGGCCGATGTGAAAATCGGTGAACGCGATCTCGCCATCGTAGAGATCCCGCGGCGCGCTGCCGAAGCGTGAGAACCCCGGATGCCGGAGATACTCGTTGTGTGGATCCAGAAAGTGCACCCACAAGAAGAACCGATCCTGGCTAAGCTCGAGCCCCTTTAGCAGCGAGATGGCGTCGTCCGCGAGCGTGCGCGAAGTATAGAACTTGTCGATGTGCGAGCCGGGCGGCGCGTCGCCCTCGGGCGGTGCGACGAGGAAGCGATCGAACCCGGCGATCCACCCGAGCTCCGGGTTGAACAAGAAGTGCGACGCCGCGCCCCCCGTCAGGAAGCCGGCTTGCTTGAGGCGCTCGGCCAGGAGAACGTTCTGGCTGAAGTAGCGCACTTCGTGACGGTTGGTGCGCGGCATCTCGGACGGATAGCGACTGGCCATCATCGGTGGCAGGCAGTAGCCCGTGTAGGTCGAGATCGAGTAGGCGCGCTCGTAGACGATCGATCGGGCCGCCAGCTTGTCGATCTGCGGCGAGACGTCGCGCGGATATCCCGCGTACCCGAGGTCGGGGCGAAGCGCGTCGACCGTGATGAAGAGAAATGACAAATTCTGCGGGAGATTCGCGCGGTGAACGGGGGCCAGCGTGGCCGCCGGGGTCCGCTCCGAACGACGGAGGTCCTCCCCGTCGCAATCCTCGTCCACGCCGTTGAATGGAATCTCTCGAGCGCCCGGGTGGATGCGCGGATCGGCGTCGTTGCAATCACCCCCTCCGAGCCACCGCGAGAATCCGTCTCCGTCGCGGTCGCCCAGTCGCTGCAACGCTCGCAACGTGCTGCGCGTCAGCACGCCGTGTTCGAGCACGAGGGGCCGAATGGCGTCGCTTCCGGCGCGGATGGCGCCCAGGGGGGCGCAGACGACGAGGGCCCCCGTCACGACGGCCTTGAGCGGGGACGGCATGCGCGCGACGAGGGGAGCCAACACGAAGCCCGCGAGGAAGGCCGCGCCCGTGAGCGCCGGGCCGTAGTCGAGGCCCTCGGATCGCAGCAGTCCGAAGAAGCCGAATGGACCACGCAGCGCCGCGTCAGGTCCGCGCAAGAGCCCGGGCAGGGCCAGAGCGGTCCATACCCCGCACACGCAGAGCGCCGCGACGCGTCCGCGCAGCACCGCGGGGTACCGCGTTGCGACCCGGCGTACGCCCGCCGCCGTCAGCGCCCCGACGCCCAGGGTGGTGGCGAAGACGGGAACGGACGCGAGCGCCGCGGCGAGGGCGGCGAACGCCTCGCTCTGAAAGGCGGCCGTCGCAGATTTGTGGACCCAGAAGCTTGCCCCCACGACGAACGGCAGCGCTACCCCGGTTGCGTAGACCGTCGGCGCGTCCGCCACGCGACGCACGGTCGCGACGCGCTCCGGCGACATGCACCGCGCGAGTGCGTAGACTGGGAGTCCCGCGAGCGCCCCGAAAGGCACGACCAGAAGTCCGGCTGCGAGCACGAACTGCACGGCGTCGAGCGGTCCCGAGATACCGACGTCCATGCGCTCGACACGGATCGCCTCGGTGATCGCGGCGAAGGCGGCCGCCAATACGGAGGTGAGCAGCGCATTGTCGAGCTGCCGCAGCCCGGAGAGATAGGCCGGGCGCGCGATGACCTGTACGTACTCTTGAGCCGCAGCGAAGCCGGGAAGGACCCGCGTCGCCGCCTGATCCAGCTCGTCGTCGTCCGCCGAAGGGGCCCCTCCGAACGGACCGGGCGCGTGGGAGCGAGGGCGAGCGGGCATCGCCACCGAGAGTGTGGCCCAGAGAAGCCGTTCTTCAAAGCGGCTTGGCCCCCTACGATGAACAACCGGCTCCCGCGCAAGTGCAGCCGGCGCCCGAGCAATTCGCGAACGAGCAGGTGGAACCCCCGGCGCATGCGAGGACGCAGTCGCCACCCGAGCACTCGACGCTGCATCTGGCCCCGGCGGGGCACGAGGTGTTGCACTGCCCTCCCGAGCAGTGGACGACGCACTCTCCCTCTCCGCAGTAGGTGACGCAACGGCCGCCCGAGCAGTCGAGGGTGCACGAGCCCGAAGGGGGGCACGTGAGCGCGCAGTTGCCGCCCGAGCAGTCGGTGGTACACGGCGGCGCCCCGCAGGAGGCGGCGCAGTTGCCCCCCGTGCAGCTGCACGCTCCGCCGCGGCAGGGTGCGTTGGTGCGGCTCGCGGCCGTTCCCGGATCGGAAACGGCGGGTCCGCCGTTCGGGGACGTCCCGGGCAAGGTTGTGCTAGAGCCGCCGCACGCCACTAGCCAGGTTGCCGCGACCACCGAGGAAAAGACAAAGGCGCGCACGGGGGCCACCTCGCTCACCCCCCAGAACACCACATTCGGGCTGCGAGGGCGACGATTCGTGCAGTCCCGAGGCCGGCTCGTCGGTTCTGGGACCCCGTTGGTCGAAGCGATGGGCCTCGGGCTTCCGTCGCGGCCATGGGGTGCCGTCCCTTGGCGCGTCGCTGCTCGCGGCTCGTGCTCGCCAGGGCCCCTCGCCGCCAAAAATCGCGTTGCGCGGCAGGGTTTCGCGGAGTCCGTGCGCCACGGTACGGGGACTGCTTTGTGCGACCGGGTTTGGCGTCCTCAACGACTGACCCGGAGCCTCCATGAAACGACCCGCTCGAAGCGGTATCTCTCTTGACTCTCGTCGCGGCAGCCGCCGGCACCTGGGCCGCATGCTCGACCCCCGACGAGGCACTTCCACGGTCGCGCCCCCGGGCGCGGCGGACGACCTCGGAACGATCGGCGCCGAATTGCAAATGGGCGGGGGCGTCACCATCAACGCGGTCAGCTACTCGATCTCCGGACCCAACTCGTTTTCCAAGAGCGGGACCGTCGACCTCTCCAAGGCCTCGGGGCTCGCCTTCTCCGTCGGCGGGATCCCTACGGGAACGGGGTTCACGATCATCCTGACGGTCACCTCGGCCGACGGCGCCACGGTCTGCGTGGGGTCGGCGACATTCAGCGTGTCGGCGAGGGCGACGACGCAGGTCTCCGTGCATCTCACGTGTCATCAGGAGGCCGGGACAGGGACGGTCGGCGTCGCGGTCGATTCCAACGTGTGCCCGGTGATCGACGCGATCTCGGCGAGCCCGAGCGAGTTCCGGTCGGGGCCACGATCGCCGTCACGAGCGCCGCCCACGACCCGACAGCGGCCCGTCACCCTTGACGTACGCGTGGGTCGCCACGTCGGGCTCGTTCGGCGATCCGACCGCGCAGAACCCGACGTTCACGTGCGCGACCGCGGGGCCCGCGGCGTTGACCCTTACCGCGTCCGACGGCGACACGACCACCGGTTGTCCAGCGACGCTCACGACGACCGACGTGATCGACGGCGGCCCGCCGCCGGTGCAAGCGCTTGTGACGACCATCGACAACGGAGTCGTGCCTACCGTGGTCACGATCAACCAGGGCACCGCCATCGGCGAGGGCTCCCTCAACGGCGCGACGCCATTCATGGTCACGAACCTCGCCGCCGATCCGAACAACACGCAGACGATCGCCGCGAACGACGGCGGCCCGTCGTTCCTCGCCACGGGCCACGTTCCGGACCCGGCGTTCGGATTCTGCAACTACCCTCGGCGACGGCCACCTCCACCGGTTGCACGACGACGGTGAACGGGACGAACGCCAACTTCACCTCGGCGAACGGGTCGCAGGCCGACGACGGGTGGGGGCACGCGGCCATTATCCAACTGCCGGGGGTCGGCAACGTCAAGACGGGACAGTTCCAGTATTTGCTCGACCGGAACACGAACAACATCCCCGGCACCTCGACCGAGATCGTCGACGTCTCGCCGCTGTGGGTGATTGGCCTCGCGGGGTACAGACGCCGAACAACGATTTGCTCGACTACCGGCAGATCGGCAATGTCGTCCTCACGGTAAGCAAGCCGCTGCCGGCGGGGGCGCCGAACAACATCAACGCGCATTGACGGTGGGCCGCGGCATGTGCGTCCTGTAAGGTGCGCACATGCCGTCGCCCGCCAAAGTGCTCAAGGGAGTCGGTCCGCGGCATCCCCAGACGGTCGTATTGGTCGGTGCCACCGGCGACCTGGCTCGGCGCAAGCTCCTGCCTGGCCTGTTTCATCTGTCGACCGGCGGCTTCCTTCCGGACTTCCGAATCGTGGGTGTCTCCCTCGAGGACCTCGACGCGGGCGCCTTCCGGATCGCAGCGCGGGCGGCCCTCGCCGAGTTCTCCATGCGCGAGGTCGCCGCCGCCGACTGGGAGGCGTTCGCAGCCAAGCTCGACTACGTCCCCCTGGCGGCAGGCGCCGGGGGCTTGTGCACGGCGGTCGCCCGCGCGGAGGCGGCGCTCGGCCACGAATCCGCCCGGCTGCACTACCTGAGCGTTCCGCCCGCGGCGGCGCTGTCGGTCGTCCGGATGCTCGGCGAGGCGAACCTCGTCGAGCGGTCCCGGATCGTCATGGAGAAGCCCTTCGGAACCGATCTGGAGAGCGCCCGAAAGCTAAACGCCAGCCTGCACGAGGTCTTCGCCGAGGAGCAGATCTTTCGCATCGATCATTTTCTCGGCAAGGAGCCGGCGCAGAATATCCTTGCGTTTCGCTTCGCGAATGGGCTCTTCGAGCCGATCTGGAACCGGAGTTTCATCGATCACGTCCAGATCGACGTCCCCGAGATCCTCGGCCTCGGCCACCGAACGGCCTTCTACGAGACGGTGGGCGCCTTCCGCGACATGGTCGTGACGCACCTCTTTCAGATCCTGGCGTTCATGGCCATGGAGCCGCCGACGTCCCTCGAGCCGCGTCCCATCAGCGAGGAGAAGAACAAGGTGTTTCGCTGTCTGCTGCCGCTCCAGCCGTCGAATGTGGTTCGCGGACAGTACACCGGCTACCGGCAAGAGGAGGGCGTGCACCCGGACTCCGACACCGAGACGTTTATCGCGCTCAAGTGCTTCATCGACAACTGGCGATGGGCTGGCGTGCCGTTCTACCTGCGGACCGGCAAGAGGATGGCCGAGGGCCAGCGAATCATCTCGATCGCCTTTCGCGAGCCGCCCAAGACGATGTTTCCCGCGGACTCGGGGGTCGGGGCGCAGGGCCCGGACCACCTGACGTTCGACCTCGCCGACGCGTCCAAAGTTTCGTTGTCTTTCTACGGCAAGCGTCCCGGGCCCGGCATGCGTCTCGACAAGCTGAGCCTGCAGTTCGCCATGCACGATACGGGGCTCATGGGCGAAGTTCTCGAGGCCTACGAGCGATTGATCCTGGACGCGATGCGAGGTGACCACACGCTCTTCACGACGGCCGAGGGCATCGAGGGGCTGTGGGAGAAGTCGACGCCGCTCCTCGAGTCGCCGCCCCCGGTACGCGCGTACGCCCCCGGGTCGTGGGGGCCGAACGTGGTCCACCAGCTCGTCGCGCCGCATGCGTGGCGGCTTCCGTTCGAGCGGGCGTGGCGGGACCCGAACCGCGCCGGTAGCTGACTCTCGTCGCCGCCACCGAAGGAAGCCCGGATTCAAAAGACCGCCTGCGTCGTAGGCCTCCTTGGCGTCTCGGAAGGAGCCCACGTTGGCGTCGGATCGGCACTTCAGGTGCCAGTCACGCGCTCACTGGCACAAGATGAGGACGTTGGTGACGTTGGCGCCGTTGACCATGCCGCTCCCGCTTCCCGCGAAGGCTCGGCACGTCTGGCCGTTGGGCTGCGTCGAGACGGTGACGGCGTAAGCCGTCCCGTCCGCAAGGCCGGTCGCGAAGGTGAACGGCACGCGGAACGCGTTGGTGCCTGTCACAATGAGGTCGTCGCTCCCGTTATCCTGGAGCGTGACCATACCTGCCGAGTTGAGCCCCTGGACGTTGCCGCCGATCGTGAACAGCGTGGGCGCGCAGGTGACCGCCACGCTCGTCACAGTGCCGGTCACGGTCCCCGTTCCCGTCCCGTTGGCGACCGTGCACGTCTGGCCGGTCGGGCTGGTCCGCACGGTGACGGCGTACGTCGACCCGTAGTTCACCTGCTGGGTGAACGTGAAGAGGCCGTTGGCGTTGACGGTCAGATCGTTGCCGCCGTTGTCCTGGAGCACCACGTTCGTGCCCGAGGGGAGCCCGGAGACGGTGCCTCCCACCGAGTACGGGGTACCCGTGCACGTGAGGGTCACCGACGTGACGTTGCCGGTCACCATTCCGGTGCCGGCGCCGACAACGCACGTCTGGTGGGCCGGCTGAGTGAGCACGGTCACGGCGTAGTTGGCTCCCGTCGCGAGCGTGGTGGGGAATGCGAACGACCCGACGGAGGCGAGCGTCAGGTTGTCGCCCCCGTTGTCTTGGACGACCACCGATCCGACGAGGCCCGACACGTTGCCGCCGACCGTGAACCGGTTGTTCGCGCAGTTGACCGTGATGCTCGTGACGTCACCCGAACCGAC
>Ga0070735_10001174_pt1 | contig 25930 bp, 25 predicted proteins | sample Coa_R1_FD_66443 | JGI IMG/M metagenome (GOLD analysis project Ga0070735, IMG submission 66443) | Surface soil microbial communities from Centralia Pennsylvania, which are recovering from an underground coalmine fire - Coalmine... | ecosystem: Environmental > Terrestrial > Soil > Unclassified ...
CTGTATAGGCAGGAAGAGTGACGCCGTCTAAGCTATGGGGCTTCGCCCAAGACCTGATTCCGCTGACGATGGCGTCGATTTGTTCGTCCGTGAGCATGCCACCCGCACTGCGCGCGAACGCCGGCATCGGCGTACCTGGCACCCCGTTGGCGGCGGTCCGTCGAATCGCGGCATCGTCGGCGATCGCCAGGAAAACGGGATCGCTAAGCGGAACTGCTGCTCCTCCATTGCCGTGCGAACCGTGGCATCCCGCACAGTTGTTCGCGTAGAGGACGTCGAACTCCAGAACCCGGTCGGGAGGAATTACCTCGGATTCCGGCCCAGGCCGACCGGGCGAGTTGTTACAGGCGCAGGCCATAATCGCGAGCGCGGTGAACGCGAAAAGAGAGGTCGGATGCTTCATCGCCGTCCGCCCTCTTCGCTACTCTTCTCGTCCATCGCCCCGGGTGCCTCCACGCCCGCTCGAATGGCGAAAGGAGCATGTTGCCAGGTTCTCACACGCTCTTGCTTTGAAACCACAATGCCGGCCACGACACCAAACCCTATTTGAGTAACAACGAACCATGCCCAGTTAATCCTCTCGCTGAGCGCGGGATTGAGGAATTCGAGAGCGCTGTGCAGCAGACCAGACCACAAAATGGGAGCGATCAAGCCCCCTAACAGAATCGGCCGGCGCGGAAACATCGGAAGCATGGCGCCGTAGAGGAGCCCGACGAGCAAAGACGTAACTAAATGGACGATACAGGCGACGGCCAGCGCGTCCAGGTGAAACGCAGAGATTTCTTCAGTTGTCCTTAGCGTCGGGAAAAACCCAGTGGCTAAAATATTGATTGGATACCAGACGCTTTGGTACGCCACGATTCCGTAAATTACCGCAAGAACCGCCATGACCACACTTCCCGCCAAGCCGCCTTTTACACCTGCAGAAATTGGATAGATTTCCAGCGGTAGGCGTGCCCGGTTCGGATCTTTCGTGATCAAATCGACTCGCGCCACCTCCTTGCGGGTCGTAATAATGGAGATCACTGGCGCTGAAACCGGGACGGTTTCGTGCTTTTCATGCGGGAGCACATCGCAAAACCAACCGACCCATCCGATGACCGTCAAGAGCGCGCCAAGAACGCTGACGTATGCAGCCGTGACCAGTCCGGCGAATAGCAGTGCTACGCCAAAAGCCGCGACAAGGGGCCAAGCTGTCGGTGCGGGTAGTTCTATGGTGCCCCGCGTGCCCACTCGCGTTTCCATCAGTTCCGAGACCATTCTCCGACCCTTTCCCTAACGTCCTATGATGTAAACCACCGTGAACACCACAATCCAGACGACATCCACGAAGTGCCAGTAGAGAGACAACACATCGATCCGATAGGTGTGCTGTTGTTGAATGTCTCCAGACAATGCAAAGGCCATAACCGTGGAAAGGCAAATCAGACCAACAATCACGTGCAACCCGTGCAGTCCCACCAGTGAGTAGTAGGTTGTTCCGAACAAGTTGGTGCTGATTGTCAATCCCTCCTGATAAATCAGCCGATGCCATTCGTGCGCCGTACCGTAGAGAAAGGCGGCCCCCAGCACAATCGTCCCAAACCACCAGGCTCTGAAGTATGCGATATTTCCGCGGCGAAGTGCATGCGCAGCGAGGTGAATCGTCACACTGCTCGAAAGCAAACAAATAGTGTAGAAGATCGGTACTGCAAGAACATCCTTCGGCATGGGGCCGGTCAGACTCTTGCCTAGATAGAAGATGTAAGCCACAACAAAGATAGCGAAGATCGCAGCTTCGGCGGCGATCAGAGCGAACATTGCTACGTGTCCGCGCGATGGCAACTCCCATTCGAGTTGCCGATCGGACATCATTATTGGGGTCGCGTTCATGGCTATCAGCCTGCTACTCATACTTCCAATCCGGGTCGTCCGGGTGCTTGAGATCCCAAAGTGGGCGACGGCTTCTTACTGTTGGAATCGCGGCGAAGTTATAAGCCGGAGGCGGTGAACTGGTGGTCCATTCCAATGTCCATGCGTCCCAAGGGTCGCTCCCGGCGGCTTTACCCTTGAAGGTGTGCCAGAGCAAGTTGCCAATAAATGTCAAAATAGACAACGCCTGAAAGAAGGCCCCAATTGTCACGATCAGATTCCATGTGTCCCAGCCACGACCCAGTTCGTACGTGTAGATTCTCCGCGGCATGCCCAACAATCCGGGGATGTGCATAAAATCAAACGTCAAATGGAATCCCAGCACGAACAGCCAAAAGTGCAGCTTACCCACAGTTTCGCTGTACATCCTTCCCGTCATCTTCGGGAACCAGTAGTAGAAAGCGCCAAAAAGTGCGAAGAGGATCCCTCCAACGATGACGTAGTGGAAGTGCGCTACCACAAAATAGGAATTTCCCAGTTGCCAATCGAACGGCGCCGCACTCAACATAATTCCGGTGAGACCAGCGATCAGGAATTGAAACAAGAACGCGATGCAGAAGAGCATCGGCGTCTGGAAATGAATTTTTCCACCCCACATCGTCGCCAACCAATTAAAGATTTTGATCCCGGTGGGAACGCCTATGGCCATCGTCGAAAGTACAAAGAAGGTATTCGCATTCGAGCTCAACCCAGCCGTGAACATGTGATGAGCCCAAACTGCCGTACTAAGAAAACCAATGGCCACAGTCGCGGCCACCATGATCGGATATCCGAACATAGCCTTACGAGAAAATACGGGGATGATTTCGGAAACGAATGCGAAGGCCGGGATCACGAGAATGTACACCTCGGGATGCCCGAAGATCCAGAAGAAGTGCATCCAGATTACGGCCGATCCGCCAGCTTGCGTGTCGAAGAAATGTGCGCCGAGGTAGCGATCGAGGGTCAGCATGATCTGTGCGGCAGTCAGCGGGCCAATAGCAATGAGCACCAGGGCGGCCATTACCAGGTTGAGCCATGCGAACAGTGGCATTTTCCCCAGCTTCATGCCTGGACAGCGCAAACACAGGATCGTAGTCAAAATGTTGATGGCTGTGCCGATGCTTCCGAAGCCTGAAACCAAAACCGCCAGCGTCCAAAAATCAGTGCTGTGCCCGCGAGAGAATGTCTGCGCGGTCAACGGAGCATAGGCAAACCACCCTACATCCGGAGCATTTCCCGCCCCATACAGTCCATTTGCTCCCACGAGGCTGAAGTAAAGGAGAATACCTCCAAGCGCACTCAGCCAAAAACTAAAAGCATTGAGACGCGGGAATGCCATGTCTCTTGCCCCGATCATGAGCGGAACTAAGTAGTTGGCGAACCCGAACATGACTGGCATGGCAACGAAGAAAATCATCGTCGTCCCGTGCATCGTGAACATCCGATTAAACACTTCGGGCGAGACGAAATGGTTCTGCGGCCGAATGAGTTGGATGCGCATGATCGTAGCTTCTATCCCGCCGATTACAAAAAAGAACAATGCAAAGAGGATGTACAAGATACCAAGCCGCTTGTGATCTACGGTTGCTACCCAGGCGTGAAGCCGATCAACGAGAGGGCGAGACGCCTCTTCCGGCGTGAGCAAAACGATTGAGTCGATCGCCATCGAGCGTTTCTCCTGAGAAAGATCAGAGCAGCGTCGTCAAATATGCAGTCACCGCATCCAGCTCTCGCTCACTTAATTCCATCGCCGGCATTCGGGATCCTGGTTTTATGGCGTCGGGGTTTCGAATCCATCGCTTGAGATTTTCCGGTGTATTCGGCGCAGCTCCGGCAGCGATTGTCTCCCGGCTCATCAGATGCGACAAATCTGGCCCGAACTGTCCGTCTGCCACGGTGCCCGCGATGGCGTGACAGTTGATGCAGGCAGTTGTTTCAAAAATGCGCTGTCCGTCGGACGCTGTGTCGCCAACGTGCGCGACTTGACTTTGCTGTCGAATCCAGCGGTCGAACTCATCCCGTGATTGAACATAAACTCGCAGAAGCATCTTGGCGTGCTGCGTTCCGCAATACTGGGCGCATTGCCCGAGGTAAAGCCCTGTCTCATGCGGGTCGATCCACGTATGATTTACTCGATTAGGAATCAAGTCGGTCTTCCCGGCAAGGCGGGGAATCCAGAAACTGTGATCGGTGTCTGCCGAAAGCAGTTTGATAAACGTGGGGGTCGGGTGAGCCCGGTCGCTCACCGGGACGTGTAGTTCATTCGCAGTCACGACGTGAAGAGCCGGATAGCGGTACTCCCACCAAAACTGGTGCCCGATGGCGACCACTTCAATCGCGCTGGGGGGCTGTGCGGCTTTTTGGACCGCGCCAATCACTCGTGCTGTCGCCATGAATAACGCCACCACGATGAGAATGGGAATGACGGTCCACGCGAGTTCCACTTGATCGCTGCCGTAAACTTGCGCGGGCTCTCTGCCGTCATCATCGGCCCTCTTCCTGAATCGGACGACCGCGTACAGCAAGAGACTGAAAACGACGACGAAAATCGTAGCGGTAACCGCAAGCACAAAAACAGACAGCCCAAAAATCATGTCAGCGGGAGTGGAAACGGGCGCAAAAATATTCGTGGGGCTCAGGGAGTGCGCACCAGCTTGCGCGAACGCGGTCATCGATAATGAAAGGGGGATAATGACCTTCGGCGCGCCTCGAGTGTAAGAATTATTCATGGCCATGGCCAGCAGCTCGTGCTCTGTTTTGCAAACTCACTGCTGAGTCATGCTGGGCCCGCAGTGATTCAGGTTGCGATCCCGGTACGATGACTAGGTCGACCGACCCCTGAAGGATCACGCTATTTTCTCCGTGTGCTGAGGCGATGAGCTTTCTTTTTCATGCACGAGAAGATCTGGACGCACTTCTCTGCCTGACATAGTCGGGGTTGGTAGTGCACGCAACTGGACAATGTCCTTCGAAAAACAAAGATCGAGTGCCCAGTCGAGTGCAACACGAACCTTCTTTTGTATGCCGGGAAGCTTGCTCAAGTAGATTGCGCGCCAGAGCCACCATGCGACGATTCCCGAGAACTTGACACCGGCAATCTCCGCGACGCCTGTCCGTCGCCCGATTGTGGCAAGCAAGCCAAGGGTTTTGAACTTGAACGGCCGTAGAGGTTGACTGCTCATTGCCGCCACTATGTTGTGCGCCAGCACCGCAGCTTGCCGAGTGGCGTGCTGAGCTGTGGGCGGACAAGACTTGCCGGGCCGGGTCAGATCAGGCACCAGTGCGCAGTCCCCTAAGGCCCATACACCGGGCAAGTCCGGCACTTGAAGGTATTCATTCGCGACGATATGGCCATGCACCTTGGTGCACGGAACTGTAGCCACGATTGGGACCGGCGTGATGCCAGCCGTCCAAATAATCATGCGGCTCGGGATTCTTGTGCCGTCGCCCAGCACCACCTCCTCACCGTCGTAACTCTTGACCGCGGTGTTCAGGTGAATCTCCACGCCTCGCCGACTAAGTTGCTTTTCAGCATAGCGGCCGAGGCTCGCGCCCAACTCCGGAAGGATCACTTGTCCGGCATCTACGAGTACGATTCGCAGCATGTTCTCGTTCAGATGGTTGTAAAACTTCAATGCTTCGCGCAACAGATCGTTTACCGCACCGACAGTCTCAACGCCCGCGAAACCACCGCCGGCTACAACCACGGTCATCATGGCTCTGCGTTGTGCGTCATCCGGTTCATCGTCTGCCAACTCCAGCGTGTCAATTGCACGATTTCGCACCACCAAAGCATCGCCCAGCGTTTTCATGGTCAATGCGTACTCTTCGATACCAGGGGTGCGGTAGAAATTTGTCACTGAACCCAAGGCGAGGACGAGTTGGTCGTAGGTTACCTCGCGATGGTTTACAAGATCGCTTTGTCGAACTCGTACCTGCTTTTTCGCGAGGTCAATTGATTCGACATCCCCGATCAAGACACTAGTGCGCCGCAGCATTTTCCGCAGCGGCTGTACCACATCGGTGGCGGCGGCGTCAGTCCCAGCGACCTCGTGGAGCATTGGCGTAAAGAGAATGAAATTCTCCTGAGACACCACCATCACCTCGACATCCGGTGTGCCAGACAGCAGTTTCTGCAAATACAGTGCAGTGTACGCACCAGCAAAACCGCCGCCTAGGATCAGAATGCGTTTCTTATTCGCCGAAGCTTCCATGTCCTTCTCAAATCGTAGGGGTGGAGCTCGATGTGGCCTGCCGTAAATGCATCCGGCGAGCTCCACAATTAATAGGCGATAGAATTCATCTGCGCCACTAGCAAAACTATGAGCCTCACGACAACAGTCCGTAGGTATAGACTCTGACCAGCAGTGCAGCTCGGTCCCATTTCCTTCCTGAAAGCGTTCCCTCCTGAGGGCCTCGGCCGATATGCGCCACTAGGAGGACTGCTAGTTCCATTCGTGACGGGTTGTGCGTACACTCGAGCAAGAGTTAAAGAAGGTCCCGCACCAATATGTCGAGATCGCTTACCCAGACGAGCTTGACTGCCGAAGAACTCCACTGCCGCTTTGGAATTGCAGGCCTTGCGCAGGTTCTGGCGGATAAGGCCGGGCTCCCCAAAGTCTGTGTAACCACACCACAATGCAGCGGCGAGATACACCTGCACGGCGCTCAAGTCACTTCATGGAAGCCAGCAGGCGACAAAGAAGTGATTTTCCTTAGCCCGCGTGCCCTCTGGGAGGAGGGCAAAGCAATTCGTGGCGGAATACCGATCTGCTTTCCCTGGTTTCGAGCCAAACCCGACGATCCCCATGCACCGGCGCACGGTTTCGTTCGCACCAGGTTATGGCGCCTAGAATCCGTCGAGCACAACGGGGGCAGTATTACGGTCAGCATGTCAACCGAGAGCGATGCAGACAGTCACAAATGGTGGTCCGCCGAATTCCACCTGCTCCAACGAGTCACCTTCGGAAGCGAACTGAAATTGGAGTTCACGGTAAGAAACTCCGGTGCTTCACCGTTCCGCTTTGAAGAAGCGCTGCATGCTTATTTCAGGGTAGGAGACGTCCGAAAGGTTAGCATTGGCGGATTGGAGGGGGTCGCCTATCTTGACAACACCCACTCAAACTTCAAGAAATTGCAGAAGGGCGATCTCGTCCTAAGTTCACCCACCGACAGCGCTTACATCAATACCCAGAATTCGCTACGACTTCTGGATCCTGTGCTGAATCGTCACATCCACATTGCCAAGCAGAATTCACGTACGACCGTGATCTGGAATCCCTGGGCGGAGGGAGCACGGGCGTCGCCTGATTTGGGAGGAGACGAATGGCAACAGATGGTTTGCGCCGAAGCCGGTAACATTCTTGAAGATGCCGTCGAGCTAACTCCCATCGCGGATCACACAATCACGATGACGATCCTGGTAGGTGCTCCGTAACCTAATATCGCCGTAGATAGTCCGCAGATAGAGCGAAAGTAAGTTGGTGGAAACGACAATTTCTGGTGTCTTTCCATCAGTTCTGCTAGTGGCAGCAATCGTCGCCACGTTCTAATTTATCGTTCCAGAGCCACGAGCGATGGCGGTTTCCCGAACAATGCGGTTCCAGTTATGTTCTTGTTCGTTGTATCGTGGTCAACCTTGGGATGGGTCGTTGCGTCTGGAGAAATCGCCGTGAGTGCAACTCTTGTCGAAAGGATCGAATCGCCGGTTAGCGTGGCAGCCTGGTCTCCTTATCCCACGGCGTACGAGATCAATACATGGATGTGGCTTACTGACTCGAGGCAGAAATACGGAAGGAACGTTAACTTGTCCTCAGTGCCGTCGGCCGAATGGGAACGCCATCGCCATCTACGGGCCGACGCAGTTGTCAAAAGTTGGCAATTAATAGATGCATTCTCAGGTGTCATGTACGAACGAGATGCAGCGGAAATGCGATCGCCCGGCCTAAATGTGGAACTCGGCCCCTGGAGCTATCACTTTTCCAATGCCAACGGTTGTCGAGCGAATCGTGAAGAGATCCGTGAAATTGAGGGAGGGTCGCAATCTTGGATACAGGTCCGCATTTGCCTGGTCGGCACGGAATTCCCCGCACCCGCAGTGTCGCTTTCGTACCCAGAGGTCTGCTTGACGGACGACGATCCCGGCATTCAGAAAAGCGGGCCGGACAGGTTGATCTGGAACAAACTGTTCGTGGGTGCAGCACGCGGCGTCGTCCCTGTGAGTTCGTAGCGCAAGGTGAGCCGGTATTTCCAGATCGTCCGCGCCCTGCTAAAGGACACCCCGGGTCGAAAGCCGTTTGCGGCATTGTGCTGCGAAATGTGATTGACGAATGTTTCGCCGCCATTGTCGTAGCTCGCGCCGATTCCGGCAAACATTCGTTTGCCGATATTGTGACTGTAAAACGCAGAGAACGTCCCCAGCGGGTTTTGCGAGAGCTGATTGTTTCCCAGGAACGAATTGTTATTCGTAAAGAAACGTCCCCCGGCGTACAGATCGATCCATGACACCCCTTTATCCGGGGTGATGTCCAGATTCACAAGAGGGTTGAAGGCCCAGCGATTAGCCCCTGTATTCACTGGGGAATTGCGATCGTACGAACCGAGTGGAGCGTTCACAGTGAGGTGAAAGCTCATGTAGTTTTGTGGAATCGCCTGAGCATACTGATCCCTACGGAGCGCTGGAGCTCCAAAAATATTTGCATGAAAGGTTATGGCCGGGTCGCTGAATCCCGAGGTTTCTATTTTGCCAAGAGGTCCTGCGCCCTTGACGCTAATGTAACCCCCAGTCAGCGCCACGCCACCATATCTGTCGCCCAGTGGGAACGACCAGAGGATGACGGCCACCCCGGAGCGTCCGACCACTTCGCTGTTGGGCAACGGAGTATCCGACTCAGTCGCGGTCTCCGTGTTGGTATTGGTGAAATAGAGTTGAAGCGTGGCTGCATTTACAGGCGTGTTGAGATAGTCGCGTGCCGCTTGAGCCTTCAAGGTCTCAGGAAAGAACGTTACCAACGCCACAACGGCGCTCAGGCAGGGCCGCCACTTCCTCCAGGGGATTTTGCTCGTGCGAGCTTCTTGGAGCCTGACTGTTTCCAAGTAACTGCTCAATCTCACCTCGTTTCGTGTCCGGCGTCACGCCAGTGGGTCGCCTAGAGGGCAGGTGTGCAGCGCAAGTCTATGTGCACTGTGCGTGCCCGGGAACTAGCAGAACTCGCAGTCCCACGGAAGTGTTCTGAGGTTTGTGAGCCGTGCCGTTCGATTTTCATCCCAGGGCTGGACACAGAAGGAAACTGTCTAAAGTGCCAGTGGCCATCGGAAACGGTGTTCAGTAGAACTGAAGCGTCACGACACGTGCACTGGGAAGGCGCGTTAAATCGCCCCCGAAGACTCAGGGGGTGGGATGTTAGACCCGTTGTGACGCGGGAGAATTATCGACGGCAGTTGCAAACAACGAACGGCGTGAAGTGGCCAGTGGATCACTTCCAAACGACTGACGTGAAGATACCGGAATCGGGAAGTGGCTCGGGTGTGCGTGATGCCGTCGGGGCTGGCTGGAATATTCCGGCCACGCCGCCTCGCCTCGAAGACGCCCAGCTGCTGGAGTACCGCCACCCCACCGAGCTACCGATGCTCTGCCTGGCGCTCGCGGCGCTCGCCATCCTGCTGGCAGGAGCCGTGGTGTTTAAGCACAAGGCGATCCTACTCGGCATCGTCGGGATCTGGCTGGCGATGATCTTCGCCTCGGTCCAAGCAGTTACTTACAACTTGTTGCGCGGCGTGGAAGTGACACCCTCGCAGTTCTCGGCCGTCCATCGGATGATCGAAGAACTGCGCGAGAGATTCCAAGCGCCGCCGACGCGCGTGTTCGTGGTACGTCAGTTCAGCGTCGAAACTGAGACAATAGGGTTTAGAGCGCCCTATACTATCGTGTTGCCTTCCTTGCTGCTCGACTCCCTTGAAAGCGACGAACTGCGCTACGTTCTTGGGCGGGCGATCGGACAAATTCGTTTCGGTCACACCCGAATAGCGATCCTGCTCGGTGGCGACAAGTCGACCTTGCCCGATTTACTCTCCTGGATCGCCCAAGTGCGCAACATCATCTTCAGCGGTTACCGGCGGGCGCAGGTGTTGAGCGCCGACCGGGCTGGCATCCTAGCCAGCGGCCCAAGAGTTGCGATCGAAACGCTTGGCAAGCTGTCACTGGGCAACTCCCAGATGCGCGAGGTGCGAGAAGAAGCTCTTATCGATCAGGCTTATGAACTCAGTCGGGGTGTAAGCCGCTTGCAGGCCTGGCTGATCATCCTGCTTCATAGCGCCGCGCCGCCGATGTTCCTTCGTCTGAGGGCGATGGTGGAGTGGGCGGGTCTGCCGCCTCCGAAGCTTGAGGTCTTGCAAACGGAAAGGTCGGATATGGTCTCTTGATGGCCAGAGACGTGTGCTCGACTGGTTACACAACACGTCAGACGCTTCCCGTACGGAGGAAATTATGGAAGAGAAGAGGGTAACCGCGGTTCGCGACCTATTGAAGGCCCCGCGTGCCGCTGCGATCGCCGGGATCGTGTTCTCGATCCTGCTCATCATCAGTCTGGTGCTCATCCGGGTTTCCGCCCCCGCCACTCCGTTGGATGAGGGGACGTGGCTTTCCAGCAGCGGGAAGTCCATCCCTCTCGCGCTGAACCTCCTCCCGTTCGCGGGGGTCGCTTTCCTGTGGTTCATCGGCGTGCTGCGCGATCGGATGGGGGAACAAGAAGATCGCTTCTTCGCCACCGTGTTTCTCGGCAGCGGGCTCCTGTTTCTCGCCATGATCTTCACCTCTTTTGCGGTAGCGGGGGGTCTCGTGGTGGCCTACGGAGCGATTCCGGACAAGCTACTAAACTATGGCACCTACACCTTCGGTCGCGCCGTAGCCTTCGAGTTTGGCAACGTCTACGCGTTAAGAATGGCAGGAGTATTTATGGTCTCCACTTGCACGCTCGCGATCCGCATCGAGATGTTCCCGCGCTGGATGGCACTCGTCGGGTATGCGCTGGCAGTTTTGCTACTCCTGAGTCCCGGCCATCTCTACTGGGGTCCGTTGGTCTTTCCGCTGTGGGTGCTCGTGATCAGTGTGCACATCCTCCTTCGGAACCTTCGGGCCAACGCGGCATGAATGTTCAAGCATTCTGGTGTCGGTCTTGTTGAGCGCGACCAATATCAGCAGGCGGACGATGGTTCAAAGGTTCCTATCATTCTGACGCATTTGTCATTCCCAAACTGTCACTTCTGCTAGTTTCACCAAGTCGCGAAACGAACTCTAATATCTCTCGGGTGGAAGGCACATAATCGAAAGAGGAGGTTGATATGCGAATCGTGGTTGATTTGAATCGCTGCCAGGGATATGCGCAATGCGTTCCGCTTGCGCCGACTGTTCTCAAACTGAACGGTGAGGAGGCGCTCATGTACGACCCTAACCCCGACGACTCACTGCGGCAGCAGGTTCTGCGAGCCGTAGCATCCTGCCCCGTGCAAGCGATTATCGTGGACCGGCTAGAGGAGGAAGGGGAAAAAGCGTGAAAACTGCGGCGCTCGTGTCGGGTCTGGTAACGGAATTCAAGACTAGCGGTAGGATTGTTATCGTCGGTGCCTCCCTGGCTGGGCTCCGTGCCGCCGAAGCCTTGCGCGACGAGGGGTTTAATGGGAGCCTAACAATCATCGGGGATGAGAAGCACGAGCCGTACGATCGCCCCCCACTCTCCAAGCAGGTGCTGAAGGGGTGGGTGAAAGCCGAGCACACAAAGCTTCCGCGTATGCGAAAGGTCGATGCGGAGTGGCGACTGGGCGTGGCCGCCACAGGTCTCGACCGGAAAACGAAGCAGGTGCGCCTGGCCAATGGCAACCAAGTTCCGTACGACCGCCTGCTGATCGCGACCGGCACTCGCGCCCGGCCATGGTTCAACCCGAAGGAAGCTGCGTTGGAGGGAGTGTTCACACTACGAACGTCCGATGACGCAGGCCGGCTACAAGCGGCTTTGGCGGCCAAGCCGGGGCGGGTCCTGATTGTCGGCGCCGGATTCATAGGCTCGGAGATGGCCTCAGTCTGTCGCGAGCTCGGTCTCGCCGTGACTGTCGCCGAGCGTGCCGGGGCCCCGCTAGTCGGCGCTCTCGGGGGTGTGATCGGCGACATCGCCGCCGAGATGCAGCGGGACCACGGAGTCGACCTACGCACAGGCGTCTCAGTCGAAGCTCTGGAGGGAGACGTGAAGGGACACGTGCGCCGGGCCCGACTCTCCGACGGGACGACACTTGACGTCGACGTGGTGGTGGCGTCGCTCGGTTCAATCCGCAACACCGAATGGCTTGAGGGTGCTGGGCTTGCCACCGGCTTTTGGGGCGTCGCCTGCGATGCGGGCTGCCGCGTCTTCGACCTCCACGGTGTAGTAACCGACAACATCTTCGTCGCTGGCGATATCGCGCGCGCCCCGCATGTGCTGTACGAGTACCAGTTTCTTTCGCTGGAACACTGGGACAATGCCGTCTTGGGCGGCAAGGTCGCGGCTCACAACATGGTGAGCCTTGAGGCCGACCGCCGACCACACCTGCCGCTACCTGCCTTCTGGTCAGGCCAGTTCGGTGTCAACATCAAGGGCGTCGGCGTCGGCCCGTTCGGCGATGAGATCGTCATTACGCAAGGCTCCGTCAAGGAACGGCGCTTCGCGGCTGCGTATGGTCGGCGGGGCCGCATCGTGGCCGCCGTCACTTTCAATCACGGCAAATGGCTGGAGTATTACGGAGCTCTGATCGAGCGCTCCGCTCCGTTCCCACCCCCTGCGCCAGGTTACGATCAGGCCGGCGACATGAAGCCAGTTCCGGCGCGATTCCCGGATCCACGAACCCCTACGGCGTTTCCGGACGTCGTCCTGACTGGCCACGACCCGACCGAACGGGGCGCGGAGTACCGCCCGAAAAAGCGCGGAGAGGTGGGCGAGACGAAGCGTGCCGCTTAAAAGAAGATAGAAGATTAGAGAAGAAAAAAGACGAGAGAGGAACATCATGACACCTAAGACTGCCTACGTGGAAGCCAACGAATTAGAGAACGGCATGACACCAGAGACCGCCTGGGCGGAGGCTATGAAATTTGAAAACCGCCCCAATCCATACACGTTCTTCGACGAGCTCCGAAAGACGCCTGTGGTGCACGTTGGGAACGGCGTCTACGTCGTCACCGGCTACCGGGAACTGATGACGCTGGCCCACGACCCTCGCATCAGCTCAGATCTGCGTCGCTTGAAGGCCCGTGCGGCCAATACGGGGTCTGATTCCGACGCCGATCCGTCGTTAGCGGCGTACGGCGAGCACGGGAATATGATCATGTCCGACCCGCCGGAGCATGATCGCCAGCGACGGCAGGCGATGCGACACTTCGGCCCTCCGCACACGACAGATCTCATTCCGAATACTGCGCCGGATATCCAGTTGCTCTGCAACCAGCTGTTCGACAAGGCCAAGGGAAAAACCAGGATCGACATCGTCGACGATTATGCCTACCCGGTACCCGTAATGGTGATTTGCAAGATCCTGGGTGTTCCGCTGGAGGACGAACCCCAGTTTCACGCTTGGATCCATGACTTCATGGCGGGTATCACGGACCTGGGCCCCGAAGCGGCCACTCCAGAGGGGAAGGCCCGCGCTGAGCAGGGAAAAGCAAGCACCGCGGCGCTGGTGCAGTACCTGACCGACCTGATAAAGGGTTTCCTGAAGAAGCCCAGCAACGCGATGCTCTCGAAGATGGTGAATGAAGATGGCCCAGATGGAAAAATGACGCCCAGAGAGGCCGTGACCAATGCATCATTGCTGCTGATTGCCGGTCATGATTCCACCGTCAATACGATCGCTCATTGCGTGTTGACTGTGCTGCGTAACCCCGGCTGGTTCGAGCGGCTCGGCAGCCGGCCGGAACTGATCCCCGGAGCTATCGAGGAAGTCCTGCGCCTTGAGTCGGCGGTGCAGTTCTTTCCCAGCCGGTCGGCTACCGCCGACATTGAGATCAATGGGACTGTCATCCCCGCAGGCTCGCCGGTTCACCTGATGTATGGCGCCGCGAACCGTGACCCGAAGCGGTTCACCGACCCAAACAAATTCGACCCGGAACGGCGCGACAACGAGCACTTTGGCTGGGGCAGCGGAATCCACACTTGCTTCGGCGGTCCACTCGCGCGTCTGGAAGTGAACCTCGCGTTGGAGACCTTCATTCGCCGCGTGGAGAATCCGCGCCTCGTAGTGGATCCGCCAGAGTATCGGCGGAGCAATGTCTTCCGCGGCCCAAGACACCTGTTGATCGACTACGACCGGATCAGAGACTGAGGAGAAGCCATGCAAGCGTTCCAGTTCGTTGAATTGCAGAAGCCAGCCGAACTCCGTGAAGTGCCTGTGCCCGAGCCGGGGCCGGGACAAGTCCTGATAAAAATTGGTGGCTCAGGTGCCTGCCACTCTGACCTTCATATATTGGAGACACCTGCCAACACACCGGGGATGCCGCTCCCCTTCACCCTCGGCCATGAGAACGCAGGCTGGGTCGAGAAGCTGGGGCCCGGCGCAACCGGGTTCGCGGTCGGGGACTCTGTGATCGTCTATGGTCCCTGGGGCTGCGGCGGCTGCGCAAACTGCCGGGTAGGAATGGAGAACTACTGCGAGAACCCCGGGCAAGGCAAAGCCGGTGGGCTCGGGCGAGACGGCGGCATGGCCAACTACATGGTTGTCCCGTCTACGCGTTTTCTGCTCCCGCTGGGCACCCTTGATCCGCGTGAGGCGGCTCCGCTCACCGATGCAGCGCTCACCAGTTATCACGCAGTGAAACGTTCGATTCATCTGCTCGGGCCAGGGTCTACTGCTGTTGTGATCGGTGCCGGAGGCCTCGGCCAGATGGCGATTCAGGTGTTGAAAGCGTTGAGCGCTGCCGCAACCGTTATCGCGGTGGACACTTCGCCCGCCAAGCTCGAAACTGCCAAGAAGATGGGAGCCGATGAGGCACTGGTCTCGGGCGGTGGCGCCGTCACGCTGATCAAGGACATCACCCGCGGACAGGGCGCCAATCTTGTTCTCGACATGGTAGGCGTGAAGCCAACGCTGGAGATGGCTACCCAGATCTCACGGGTTCTCGGACATGTGACGATTGTGGGTCTCGGCGGCGGCGCGCTTCCCGTCAACTTCCACAGCCCGGCGAAAGAATGTTCCGTCGCCTCGCCGTACTGGGGCTCGATTCCGGAGCTCATGGAGGTGGTCAGCCTGGCCCAGACGGGAAAGATACGGATGCTGGTCGAGCAATTTCCGCTGGAGCGGGCGAGCGAGGCATACCATCTGCTCCACGACGGCAAAATTCCAGGCCGTGCGGTAATCATTCCGAACAATTGAGTCTGTATAGGCCGCATCTCGCGGAATACAAACCGAGGTCAACTCGTGCTGGTTCTTTTCAACAAGAGATAGAAAACCATGGTAATCGAATCAATCGGTTCTGTTCTGAATAAGAAGGGGCACGCGATCTGCTCGGTCACTCCTGATGCAGCCGTCTACGATGCCATCGCGCTTATGGCTGCGAAGAACGTGGCAGCAGTCCTGGTCATCTCGCAAGGCAACCTGGTCGGTATCATCTCTGCACGTGACTATGGACGCAAGGTCGTTCTGGAAGGGAAATCCTCAAGAGACGTGCGAGTGCAGGAGATCATGACAACTTCTTTGGTCACCATAACTCCGGAGACTACGGTCCTTGATGCTATGGAGCTCATGACTCGTCATCATATTCGGCACCTTCCGGTTTTGAAGGAGGGCAAGCTCGACGGGCTGGTCTCGATGGGCGATTTGGTGAGCGAAGTCATCTCCGGGCAAGCGTTCACCATCGATCAGTTGCACACATACATATCGGGGGCGCAACGTTGATGCTCAACGCCTGTGACTGAGAACGGAGTTCGTGGTCAAGGTCCAGGTCGTGTCACTCCCCCTCGATCACTGGACGTTGGGCCCGGCGAAAGTGGAGCCTCTACCTCAGCAACCGACAGTTGCGGGCGGTCCGCGAGGGGACGAGAAGACTGACAAGCTGATTCAGAAACAAGAGGCCTTTGTGGTGAGAGTCCTGGCTGTTGATGTCGGTGGAACCACCGTCAAGGTTCTTGCCACCGGTCAAAAAGAGCCCCGGAAGTTTCCGTCGGGACTGAAAATGACACCCCAACAGATGGCTTCCGGCGTCAAGGAGCTAACCAGCGATTGGAAGTATGACGTGGTATCGATTGGGTACCCAGGCCTTGTTCTGAAGGGGAAGCCGGCTGCCGAACCTCATAACCTAGGGAGGGCGTGGGTCGGGTTTAATTTCAAATCTGCATTCCGATGTCCGGTGAAGATCATCAATGATGCCGCCATGCAGGCCCTTGGGAGCTACAACGGCGGACTAATGCTATTCCTGGGTCTCGGAACCGGTTTGGGCTCCGCGATCGTGGCTCAAGGCATCGTGGTGCCGATGGAACTTGCCCACCTGTCCTTCAAGAATGGCACTTACGAAGACTACGTCGGCCTGCGGGGATTGAAGCGCTTTGGCAAGAAAAAATGGGAACATTATGTGGCGTACGGAGTGGCTAGACTGGTCGATGCTTTGCATCCTGACGACGTGGTTCTCGGGGGAGGCAACAGCAAGAAACTGAAACACCTCCCTCCCGGTTGCCGAAGAGGAGACAACGCCAACGCATTCCTCGGCGGCTTTCGCCTCTGGGAAGACTCTCGTCCTGAGAGCCGATCTAAATAGCCATAGGGACCGGGACGGAGCAAGCGATGGCAGCACTATCGAACGCTTCAGTTCGCGTTGCGAGGCTGACTTTGCCAACAACCTCGTATCGGCAATGCGTCATGCGTTTAGTAGTCAGCTTGAGAAACCCGCCACCGAACGCAACGCTGCGTACTATTGAAGGAGATGACCGACTGGTGACGCCCGATTCTGACGCACCGTCTTCTTAAGCGTTATCGTATTAGTTGATCTTACGCGTCGAACTGTTGGCGTGGAGACTTTGCTTGCGGTACCGACTGGCATTTCTGCTAGTTGTTTCTCTCCACCGCGGCACCTAGCATGATCCTGAAATGAGTGTGAGGCTCGTACGCTACGTTACTCATACCCATCCATATGTAACCCTAAACCGCAACACAAACAAGCAAACAATAGAAGGAGAGAGTCATGCCAGTTCAAAACCCGAGGGAACTCTTCGTCCAGCTACTCAGCGGCCTCCGCGAGGGCACAGAGCGGAGTGCGAAGATTTATCAGGAGCTTAGCCAACATGTTGAGAATCAGGAGGTAAAAGAGGCCCTGGAAGCACGCGCTTTCATCTCAGGGAAAGTCCTTGCCACTCAGGACCAGTGCTTCAAGCTGATTGGCGAACAACCAGTTAAGGTCAACTCGCGACTCCAGGAAGTCTTTATCGAGGATTTTCGAAGGGAGCTTGCCGAGATACAGAACCCAGTCGCAAGGCACCTCTTCATCTTCGCAAAGGTCACACACCTGACGCACCTTCGCATTGCAGAGTATGTGGCTTTGGTTGCGGCAGCCGATATAACCGGCCACTATGGCGTTGGCGTCCTGCTTGAAAGCTGCTTGGCAGAGAAACTCGCGTTTGTGGAACGAACGCGTCGCTTGATTCGGAACGTCATCGAGGCCAAGGTGGCCAAGAAAATAGCGGAGAGGGTAGCCGCCTAGCGGTACTCCCTCGTTTAAGGCGTGTAATGCGTAACATCGAAAACAACTGAGTCGCGCCGACCCGCCAGCAATCTGCGCTGATCGGCGCGATGTTTCTTCTCGACCGCGGCCCCGCATTCCTGGGAAGCTTTCGCTTCTGAGAAGGCTCTCGTACGCAGGGGCGATCTAAATTGGATTGGGGAAGAGCTGAGGCAGGAAATAGTCTCAAACCCAATCATGAAACGCTAGACCTCGAACCACTCACCGAACGCAATGTGTGGAAGCTCACCAAGCCACCATGCGGAACTGAAGTCTTTTCTCAAGACTGGAAGCGTGGGGGCCATGAGAACCGAAGCGGTCAGACTGCAGGAAGCTCGCGCAGGCAAAATTCCCTGGAGAAAGTGGGGCCCGTATCTGAGCGAGCGGCAGTGGGGTACGGTCCGCGAGGACTACAGCGAGGATGGCAATGCCTGGGAGTACTTCACTCACGACCAGGCCCGATCGCGCGCTTATCACTGGGGCGAGGACGGTATTGCGGGCATCAGCGACGACCACCAGCTGTTGTGTTTCAGCGTTGCCCTGTGGAACGGCAAAGACCCCATCCTTAAAGAGCGTTTGTTCGGTCTGACCAACAGCCAAGGCAACCACGGTGAGGACGTTAAGGAGTACTACTTTTACCTCGATAGCACGCCGACACACTCGTACATGAAATACCTGTACAAGTATCCACAGGCGGAGTACCCCTACGTCGATTTGATCCAGACGAACAAGCGTCGCGACCGTAACGATTTGGAGTACGAACTACTGGAAACGGGTATCTTCGACGAAGACCGCTACTTCGATGTCTTCGTAGAATATGCCAAACAGACCGCAGAGGATCTGCTGGTTCGGATCAGCGTGGTCAATCGCGGGCCTGAGCTGGCCACAATTCATCTCCTGCCCAGTCTGTGGTTTCGCAACACCTGGACCTGGTGGCCCGATACACCGAGACCTTCGGTGCGGCAGCTCGCTGGCAAAAGCGGTTGCAAAGTGGTCTCGGCCTCCCATGCCCAACTGGGTGAGCGGTATTTGTACTGTGAGGGAGATGTTCCGCTGCTATTCACTGAGAATGAGACGAACAACGAGCGGATCTTCGGCACACCCAACTTATCGCCTTACGTCAAAGACGGAATCAACAATTATGTAGTCACCGGAAATCTCAACGCGGTGAACCCCGAGAAGGCGGGAACGAAGTGTGCCGCGCATTATCAGTTGACTGTAGGAGCAGGAAAGACGACCACAATCCGTCTGCGGCTAACCCATCTAGCGCCGGCCGCTATCGGCGATCCCTTAGAGGGGTTCGATGCGACACTCCAGACTCGTCTTGGTGAGGCGGATGCCTTCTATAAATCCATCACTCCCGAACATACTGGCGAGGATGAGGCCCAGGTTTTACGGCAGGCGCTAGCCGGCATGCTATGGAGCAAGCAGTACTTCTTTTTCGATGTCCACAAATGGCTCTCAGAACACGGTATCGATCCGATCAAGCCCGGAGGACGGTCGATACGAAACCGCGACTGGTTCCACATGGTGAATCGACACGTGATCTCGATGCCCGACAAATGGGAGTACCCCTGGTATGCGGCATGGGATTTGGCGTTTCATGCTATTGCGCTAGCAGCGGTCGACATCGACTTTGCCAAAGAACAACTTGACCTGATGCTGCAGGAGTTCTACCTGCATCCGGCTGGTCAAATTCCCGCGTACGAGTGGAACTTCAGCGACGTCAATCCGCCGGTACACGCTTGGGCCTCAATTTTCTTGTACCGCACCGAACAGGCACTGCATGGCAAAGGCGACATCGAGTTCCTCAAGCGCTCATTCCCCAAGTTGGTGCTGAACTTCAGTTGGTGGGTGAACCGCAAAGACAGGTTCGGCAATAACCTCTTTGAAGGCGGCTTTCTAGGGCTGGACAACATCGGCGTCTTCGACCGCAGCTCACCGCTGCCGACGGGTGGAAGCCTTCAGCAAGCTGACGGCACTGCGTGGGTGTGCATGTTCGCCCAGAACATGTTGGAGATGGCTGTCGAGTTGACGGCCCACGACCCTTCTTACGAAGACATCGCCGTGAAGTTTGCGGAGCACTTCATGTGGATCGCCGTAGCCATGAACCAGATAGGACCGGAAGGGATGTGGGACGCAGAGGACGGTTTCTATTACGATATGCTGCGTTTACCTGACGGTAGCACCAAACGGCTAAAGGTGCGCTCCATGGTGGGACTACTGCCCTTATGTGCCACCACTGTAATCGAGCGGTGGCAGCGCGAACAGGTGCCACGAGTGTCGAACGTGCTGCAGGAGCGGATGCGGCGTATGCCTGAGCTGGGCGACAGCATTCATACAAGCGCGCCGGGTCGTCGGGGATTTGCGGGTCGCGACATCGCCGCACTCGTCAATGAGGAACGGTTGCGCCGTATCCTGACGCGCGTGCTCGATGAGAAGGAATTCCTGAGCCCTTATGGAATCCGCGCCCTCTCCCGCTATCATGAAGACCATCCTTATATTGTCCATGTGGATGGCCAAGAATACCGAGTGAAATATCTTCCAGCGGAGTCAGACAACGGCATGTTCGGAGGGAATTCCAATTGGCGTGGGCCGGTATGGATGCCGATGAACGTGCTACTGATTCGTGCCTTGCTGCAGTTCTATTTGTACTATGGGGACAACTTCAAGATAGAGTGCCCTACCGGCTCGGGCAATTTGATGAACCTGTTCGAGGCTGCGCGGGAAATTTCAGATCGCCTGATCGGCATCTTCCTGCGGGATAAGTCGGGCCGCCGGCCGGTGTTCGGTGGTACAGCGAAATTCCAAACCGACCCCCAATGGAAGGACTACGTGTTGTTCTACGAGTACTTCCACGGTGATAACGGCGCTGGCCTGGGAGCCAGCCACCAGACCGGATGGACTGGCCTGGTCGCGACGTTGATGGAGGTTTTCGGTCGAGTGGATCCTCAACACCTTCTGAACGAGGGCAAACCAGGCTCCAAGAAGAGCGAACCGAAGGCGGCGGAAGCGACCCACGCTGTGTATGCATGAACCGTAACCGCTTAGCAAACCGACACTGAGGTTACACGCATGAGGGCAATCACGATCGAGCCGAAGAAGGCTGGCAGCGCCAAATGGGAAGAGATCCAGGAGCCAGATATTCGCCAAGGCTCGGTACTCGTAGAGGCCGTCGCGGTCGGAGTTTGCGGCACCGATGTCGAGATCATGGACGGGAAGTACGGATGGCCGCCTCCCGGCAAGACACGCCTCGTACTTGGCCACGAATCACTCGGCCGCGTCCTGGAATCTGACGGTGTTGGCAGTCTCAAGAAGGGTGATTTGGTGGTCGGCATCGTTCGCCGCCCCGACCCCGTTCCCTGCCCAAACTGCGCCGTCGGTGAATGGGACATGTGCCGCAACGGGCAGTACACCGAGCGCGGTATCAAACAGATTGACGGATTCATGTCGGAGCGCTGGCGAATCGAGTCTGAGTACGCGATGAAGGTTGACAGTTCGCTTGGGCTCTTGGGCGTTCTGCTTGAGCCAACGACCGTCGTCACCAAGGCGTGGGAGCAAATCGCCGCCGTAGGCCGGCGCGCACTCTGGGAACCACGGACAGTGCTGGTCACAGGTGCAGGCCCGATCGGTTTGCTAGCCGCCATGCTTGGCAAACAACGGGGGCTGGACATCCATGTACTCGATCGCGCAGAGTCGGGAACCAAGCCAGATCTCGTGCGCGCCCTCGGCGCGACCTACCACACGAGCACCGTCGCCAGCATCGGGTTCGAGCCGGACGTCATTGTCGAATGCACCGGTGTTGGGCTGGTCATCAGCGATTCAATCCGCTGCATCGGGGCGGGCGGCGTTGTGTGTCTGACCGGAGTCGGCAGTGGTGGCGGCACATCAGGGTTTGCCGCCGCCGATCTTGGGGCTGCCGCTGTGCTCAAGAATAACGTGATCGTCGGCAGCGTCAACGCCAACAAGCGGCATTGGTACAAGGCCGGGGAAGCCTTGGCCCGGGCGGACCGTTCATGGCTGGCAAAGCTGTTGACGCGCCGCGAGCCGCCCGCTGAGTTCATGCGCGCATTGCAACGGAAACCCGACGACATCAAAGTAGTCATCCAGTTCGCCGAGGCGTAGGAAACAAATCTCTCGATGTGCCGGTCGTGGCTGCGGAATTTGGCCACGCAAGGTAAAACATCAAGGAGAGAAAACAATCGTGAATAGTCCCAAGTAAAAGATCTCGACTTCCGCAACCAGCCACCACGCCCGTAGTTTTCTGTTCCACGGCACGCGCGTCGATATCGGGACTTGCGTTAACCGCCCTACGACTGTAATCGAAAGTTGCGAGAAATTTTCTCACCTGATTAACGAGCCTAAAGGACAAGTGAAATCTCTGTGACGAAGCGGCTGTTAGACGCGACATCTTTGTGTCACCGCGTGAAATTTGAGGATTGAGTCGTGAGCAGACACGACAACCGCTGACGCCGACTAGCTGGCATAGCCGAGATGCAGGCTGGGGAAGTTCCTCCGAGCTAAGCGGCTACCATGTGATTCCTGACGGCGTACTTCACCAGTTCAGCGCTGCTTTTGGCACCAAGCGCATCCATCATCCGGTACTTGTGGTAGGCGACTGTCCCGGTCCTCATATGCAGAATGTCGCCGACTTCCTTCATCAACTTACCTTCGGCCAGCAACTGCAGCACTTCCCTCTGCCTTGCGGTCAGGCGCTCATCTTCCTGGACCAGTCTCTTATTTTGCCAGCGCAAGCAATCGATCGCATCTCGCGACAGCCCACGTGAAACGTACGATTTACCACGCAACACCTCCCTGACCGCGAGCACCATCTCGGCAGCGGCGCAGGTCTTAAGCAGGTAACCGGAGGCGCCGCGCGCAAAAGCTTCGGCGGCCACGTCAGCATCGGGATTCATAGTGAGGTAGACCAACTTAACGGCAGGCAGGATTTTTTTCACCTGCTGCCCTGCGTCCAAGCCATTCAAGATGGGCATGGCGATATCTACGACGATCACGTCCGGCTTCAGTTTGCCGGCAGCAATCACCAGGGCGCGACCATCGCCCACCATTCCGACCACATCAAACTCCGTTTCGAGATGTTTCTTGCACAACTCCGCAACAAGAGTATGGTCGTCGGCAATCAAAATGCGGGAACGGCTGGTCATCTCTAGCCTCCTTAGAACACGCACACTTTTGCCGTAGCATGGCGAATGTCCTGCTGGATTTTGCAGTTCAAGCTCCCATCGGAAAAGCGAATCTCTTGGGATTTATGCATTCGGGCGACTCAGCTAGTCAACCCGCACGGAGTGCGATTTTCGCAATTCTGAGACCCCTGAAGAGGTTGGGGACCCTTTTCGCCGGGACGCTTTCTAAGACGCCCCAATTCGGCCTGCGTAATGACAAACCGTGAAGAGCCGCAATCCAAGCAGACCAAAATCTTCGGGAATCCTGGAACGCCCGGATGATCAATATTCTTAAGGCCACTGAAATGGATCAGCATCTCAGCAGTAAACTCCACCTGATTGCTCGACCGGCATAATTCGCAATGCATAAGGCAACCCCAGTCTCACTTTGTGCTCCCGAGATTCTGCTCGGACAGGTTCTTGTATGTGTATGCAACGCCAATGGGGTTTTTGTGCCAACCTGATGAAAAACATATTTCCGGCATTGTTCAGTAGTAGACTCTCTGTAACTCACGTTGATTTGTGAGTTGCAGTGAGTGTCTGCCTGGATTCCATCAACCCAAGTGTTCTTTACGGGGAACGGCTGTCGTCGGCGCAATTGCAGCGCATGTCTGACGAGCAGCTCATGGCCTGCTTGCAGGAAGGAAAGAGTGACGCGCTCGCTGTCCTCTTCGATCGCTACCAGAAGCTGGTCCTAAGCATCGCACTGAAGATTGTCCGCGACCCGGGTGAAGCCGAAGACGTTACTCAAACGGTTTTCTTGGATGTTTTTCGCGCCGTGGCACAATTCGACCCCAGCAAGGGCAATACTAAAGTGTGGCTGATGCAGTACGCGTACCACCGCGCCTTCAACCGCCGACAGCATCTTCAAGGCCGGCAATTTTATAGGAAAACGGAACTGGAAGAGGAAGAACTGCCTCGGTTTGTGGCAGCTCATCGGACTTTTGGCCTGAGTGCGCAGGAAACTCAAGCACTGGTTCGCCAGAGTATGGATTCTCTGCCCGACAAGCAGAAGTCGGTGATCGGGATGGTCTGCTACGAAGGCCTTTCATTGCGAGAAATTGCCGATCGGACCGGAGAGTCATACGCGACTGTCCGACATCATTATTATCGGGGGCTCCATAGACTGCGGTCTTTCATCTCCGGCGAGGCTGACAAGGAACCCATTAACGAGAGAGGGAAATGTGCCTGAGAGCCAAAAGAGAGGGACGCCTGAGCATGAGCGTTATGAAGAGCTTTGTGCCCTCGCGGCTAGCGGCCTTCTGGAGGGCTCGGATTTCGCTGATTTTAAGGCCCATATTAAGGAATGTGGCGAGTGCCAGTCTGACTATGACGAGCTGTCCAATCTCATCACTCGGGATGTGCCACAAGCCCAGGGAACTCTTCGTCAGAAGCTGGGGGCGATGAGGGCTAAACCGCTGCCTTATTCTCGGCAGCGTTTTCTTCGCCGGGCACGAGCCGACGGTCTGACATTCTCCCGCGAAGTTGAGACGTCTGCCCGATCGGGTCAGTGGTACTTCCGTCCGTTTATGATGCTGACCCCTGTTGCTTTGTTGATCGTGATTGCGGTTAGTCTTACGATTTACCATTTTCACAAGACGCCAGACACAGCGAGGGCGAAGAACACCGGGACGGAGCAGCAGATCGCGGAGCTCAACCAGGAAAACTCCGCGCTTGCTGCCAGCAGGTCTCAGCTAAGCGAGTCGGTTGCGACCGAACAGCGCGAGATCCAAAATCTAAGAAGACAACTGGCGGACATTGCCACAACCGCCGAGACCCTGCGGCGCAACGGTGAGCACTCTTCCAGCCAGAACGCGCAATTGCTGGACGAATCCCGCAACCAGGAAAAACTGCTGGCAGAAGCAAGGGATGAAGCGGCTCGCGGTAGTCAATTGCATGCCAATGACGAAGCCGATCTGGTAGAGCAGCAGACTCGCATTACAGAACTCACGAATAAGTTGCGGATAGCGAATGCCACTCTCGATATGGAACGGCAACTGGTGGCGGCGGGTAAGGATATTCCCGAACTTATGGCCGCTCGCCAGTTGCATGTCATCGATGTCCGCGACACCGATCCCAATGGTAAGCCGGCCGACGCCTTCGGACGTGTCTTCCTGACAGAGAGCAAGTCGCTGACTTTTTACGCCTTCGATTTGAATCGGGCACAAGGCATGAAAGGTAGTTTCCAAGTCTGGGCGGTGGACTCAGGAAAGAATTCGTCGCACAGTTTGGGATTTCTGCGGACCGATGCCAAGGCTCCGGGACGTTGGGTCCTGAGGGTCGATAATCCGGATCTGGTGAAGCAGATTAGCGCCGTATTTGTTACGTCTGAGCCTGCGGCCGGAGTCAAGGAACCCATCACACAGAAGATGCTCTACGCCTACCTGGGCGAGGCCAACCACCCGTAGCGACATGCACAGCGAAACCTCCCGGCGCAGCTGTCAGTTTGTACAGTTGCTTTCCTTCCATTCGCCGAATATGCTCCCGCATTCTAAGCACTAAGCGCAACGAACTACGGCGTGCTGGCCCCCAAAGAGAATTCTGATGAAGTACGCGGCGCTCGTCCTGATTCTTCTACTTACCGCCGGGACGGTCTTCGCACAAACCGAAGGTGCCCGTATTTCCGGCAGGGTAACGGACCCAACCGACGCGGTAATCGTGGGCGCCGAATGCAAGATCACCAACATTGACACCAACGTCTCGATCACCACCACCACCAACGAGGATGGGATCTATGTCATCCCAGAGCTCCATCCTGCCACCTACCGGCTGACCATTCAGAAGGAGGGCTTTCGCACCGTCGTCCAGCCCAACCTCCAGCTGTACGTACAAGATGCCGTCAACGAGAATTTCGAGCTAGCGCTTGGTTCCGTGTCAGAGACCTCCACCGTTGTCGGAGCGCCCATATTACAAACGGACTCTGCAGCGGTCAGTACAGTAGTGGATCAGCAGTTCGTTCACAACATGCCGCTGAACGGGCGCAGCTTCCAGTCCTTGATCGCGCTCACCCCAGGAGTAGTGTTCACCTCGCAAAACCTCGGTCAAGGCCAATTCAGCGTGAATGGACAACGCAGCAACGCGAACTATTTCATGGTCGATGGAGTCAGTGCGAATTTTGGCGTTACTATTGGTG
>Ga0070735_10001175_pt1 | contig 25917 bp, 20 predicted proteins | sample Coa_R1_FD_66443 | JGI IMG/M metagenome (GOLD analysis project Ga0070735, IMG submission 66443) | Surface soil microbial communities from Centralia Pennsylvania, which are recovering from an underground coalmine fire - Coalmine... | ecosystem: Environmental > Terrestrial > Soil > Unclassified ...
AGCCGGAGAGGCGGCGATCGTCGATTTGATGCTGGGTCCGGCAGCGCAGGGGATGCCGGGTCAGGCCGCCGTGGTGGACCGTGCCGCGATCGGAGGGGGTCCACGCTCCGACACTCTGGTGCTTGAGGCCCGAGACATCTCGGTCGGCACGGAGGTCCACGGTGTGTCGCTGGCGATTCGGGCCGGTGAGATCGTGGGCGTGGCGGCACTCGAGGGGCAGGGCCAGGAGGAGCTGTTCGACGCGCTGGCCGGCCGGCGCCGGCGCGATGCCGGCCAGATGCTGGTCGAGGGGCGGACGCTGGATCCCCGTACGCCGTTTGATGCGATTCACGCCGGGGTGGTGCTGGTCCCGGCGGATCGCGTTCAGGCGTTGCTACCGCAACGATCGGTTCGAGAGAACATCGCCCTACCACTTCACAACGAGGTGAGGGAGTGGGGGCCGATCAACGTGCCGAAAGAAGGCAGCCGGATCGGCGATGCGATTCGCCGGCTCCAGATCGACACGCGAGCGCAACGACAGGCACGGCGGTTGAGCGGCGGAAATCAGCAGAAAGTCACGATTGCCCGCTGGATTGCGAACGGATTCAAGGCGCTGCTGCTGTTCGATCCTACCCGCGGAATCGACGTTGGAACGAAGCGGCAGATTCATCTGCTCCTCCGACAGCTGGCGGGCGAGGGTGCGGCGATTCTATTCTTTACGAGCGAGCTGGCCGAGGTGCAGCTTGCCTGCGACCGCGTCCTCGTCATGTACGAGGGGAGGTTCGTGGCTGAGATGCCGGCCGCCGACGCGGATGAGGCAGCCCTGCTGCACGCCATGCACGGTCTGGTGGGCACAGAGGGCGCCGCGTGAGCTCGGTTGCCGTGACGCCGTCTCCGACCCCATTCATTCCGGCTGCCACGCGTCGCCGGTTCCTGCGGCGCAATGTCTGGGGCGCCAGCATCTATGGGGTGCTGGTTCTGTTGTTGATTGTCGAAAAGATCGTCCATCCGGGACTGGAGGCATTCGATTTCCAGACGCTGGTCATCGAGACGATGCCGCTGGCGTTCGCTGCCATGGCGCAGGCGTCGGTGGTGCTGGTCGGCGGCATCGACCTGTCGATCGGTCAGATGATGGCTCTGGTCAACGTCGTCGGCGCCACGTACCTGGTAAACGCCGATCTCAAACAAGCAATCCTGGCGTCGCTGGCAATCATCGCGGGCACGGCCGTCCTGGGCGCACTGACCGGTTTGGTCATTACGGTTTCGCGCGTGCCGGATATCATCGTCACGCTGGCGACCAGTTTCATCTGGTATGGGCTGGCGCTTCATGTGATGTCGACGCCCGGCGGTGGAGTGGGCTCGACCGAGTTCTCGGATCTCGTCAACGGCGAGATCGGGACCTGGCTCCCGGAAGGCGTGGTTGTGGTTGCGGCGGTACTCCTGGTGGTCTGGCTGCCCTGGTACCGTTCGAAACTCGGCCTGTCCGTCTACGCGCTCGGGAGCGATCGCACCGCCGCGTTTCTGAGCGGGGTGCGGGTGGCGCGAACGCGGATCGCTGCCTACGCGCTGGGCGGCGTCTTCGCTGCGCTGGCCGGCCTGGCGCTTCTCTGCGAGACCCTGCAGGGCGACCCGAACAGCGCCTCCAACTTCACACTGAACAGCGTCGCCGCGGTTGTGCTGGGTGGGGTGAGCCTCGCGGGCGGGCGCGGCGGCATGCTTGGACCGGTTGCAGCGGCCTTTGTCCTCAACATCATCGGCGCCATCATGGGTTTCTTGAAGGTCAATCCTAACTACGCGGTGGTCATTCAGGGCGCGATCGTTGTCCTGGTCGTGCTCCTCGCCGCCACCCTGACACTGCGGAGACGGACATGAGCAGCTTGCCCCGCGGCCACACAACGGTGCGCCGATGAGCGCGTCCCCATCAGTGTCCGCTCCGGTGAGCGACACACGCCGCAACTTGCTTCAGGAGGGAAGGCGCCGCCTCGCGGACCAGCCCAACTACGCTCTCGTATCGATACTTGTCATCCTGTTCCTGGTACTGGCCATCATCAGCCCTGGTTACCGGTCGCTGCACTCGGTATCGTCCACCGTCCAGGTGGCGGCCATCCTGGGTGTCATGGCGGGCGGCCAGACACTGGTGTTGCTGACTGCCGGCGTGGACCTCTCGGTAGCGAGCGTGGCGACGGCCGCCGCGTACGTTATGGCGCAGAACGACATCCACGGTGTCTTGATCGCGGTCCTGATCGGTCTTGGCGTCGGCCTCGCCGCCGGGCTCGTGAATGGCATCGGGGTAGGAGTTTTCGGAGTCCAGCCGCTCATCATGACGCTGGGCGTCGGAGGCATCGCGAGTGGAATGCTGCTGGTGTATAGCAGCATTGAGAAGAGCGGCGCGCCGATTGTTCCAGGGCCGGTCTACCAACTGGGCACCGGTACCGTCCTGCAGTACTTCCCGCTCGACGTACTTCTTGTCTGGCTGCCGCTGTCATTGATTCTGGTGCTGGGACTGAGATACACCGGCCTGGGCCGAGCAATCATCGCCGTGGGCGACAATCCGATCGCCTGCCGGCTCTCCGGCGTTCGAACCTGGCAAGTGCTGCTCGCTACCTACTTGATCTCCGGCCTGTTGAGCGCCACGGGCGGGATGATCCTGGCCGGTTACGAGAATGCAGTCGACCTACAGCTGGCCTCGAGCTATCTGCTGCTCACTGTCGCAGCGGCCGTCATCGGTGGCACATCGGTGTTCGGCGGAAGTGGTGGCTACGCGGGAACGATCTTTGGCGCCTTGATCCTCACGGTGCTCGATGCGCTTCTCACCGTGGTCAATGCGTCGGAGGAATACCGTCAGATGCTCTACGGGGCGCTGATCCTGCTGCTGGCCTGGGCGTATGCCCGTCTGGCAGGGAGCACGTGACGACGGTGAGATTGAATTGAGACCGGAGGAGGCGTTATGCAGCTCGGTTTCGTGAGCGCGATTCTGCCGGACCTTTCCCTGGAAGAGGTGCTCGAGTTCGCGGCGGCCAACGACTTTGAATGTGTCGAGGTGATGGTCTGGCCGAAAGGAAGAGCGGAGCGGCGCTACGCCGGGGTGACGCACATCGACGTCACGGGATTCGACCGGGCCGGGGCCGATGAAGTGCGCCGGCTGGTCGAGCGAACCGGCGTGGCGATTTCGGCGCTCGGGTACTACCCCAATCCGCTGGTCGCCGACCGGGCGGAGGGTCAGGTCTACACCGACCACATTCGGGCGATGATCGACGCCGCGCGGCTGCTCGGTCTCAGCACGGTGAATACCTTCGTGGGGCGCGATCAGTTCAAGACCATTGACGACAACTGGCCGGCGTTTCTCGAAGTGTGGCCGCCACTGATCGAGTATGCGGCGGCACGCGACATCAACGTCGGCATCGAGAACTGCCCAATGCTGTTCACCGGTGATGAGTGGCCGGGCGGCAAGAACCTGGCGATCAGCCCGGCGGTCTGGCGGCGGATGTTCGAGGCGATCCCGGACCCGCACTTTGGACTCAATTACGATCCATCGCACCTGATCTGGCAGCAGATGGACGAAGTCCGGCCGATTCTCGAGTTCGGCTCGCGCCTGCATCACGTTCACGCCAAGGACGCGCGGTTGGACCGCGATCGACTCAACGAGGTCGGCATTCTGGCGGTGCCGCTCGCGTACCACACGCCGAAGCTGCCGGGCCTGGGGAGCGTACGTTGGGGACCGTTCTTCTCGGCGCTCACCGAAGTGGGCTACCGCGGGCCGGTTTGCATCGAGGCCGAGGATCGTGCCTACGAGGGAAGTCTGGACAGCCGCAAGCGCGCGCTTCGGCAGTCGGGACGGTACCTGCGTCAATACCTGAGCGCATGAAAGCGGTCGTGAAGACAGCGCCGGGTATCGGCAACGTCGAGGTGCGTGATGTCGCCGAGCCGGCGACGCCGCCTGGCCACGTCAAGATCGCGGTGCGCGCGGCCGGTATCTGCGGAACCGATCTGCACATCTACCGGGATGAATTTCGCTGCTATCCACCGGTCGTGCTGGGACACGAGGTGGCGGGTGAGATCGCCGAGGTGGGGACGGGAGTCGCCGGCGTTGCGCCGGGCGATCGGGTTACCACCGAAACCTATATCTCAACGTGTGGTCACTGCCGATACTGCCGTGGAGGGCGCATCAACCTCTGCCCGGAGCGGCGGTCGCTCGGGTCTGCGGTGAATGGCGGCTTCACGTCGTATGTCGTCGTGCCGGAGAGAAACGTGCACCATCTGCCTGCCACAATCGGTTTCCAGGCGGGCGCTCTGACCGAGCCGCTGGCCTGCGCGATTCATGGAGCGGTTGAGCTTCCGCGCCTCGGGGCCGGCGACCTGGCGGTCGTGGCCGGTCCGGGCGCGATCGGACTGCTGACCATGCAGGTGGTGCGAGCGGCGGGAGCACAGGTGATCGTCCTGGGCACGGAGGCGGATCGCCGGCGTCTGGATCTGGCCTCGCAGCTCGGCGCCTCGTACGTCTTCGAGGTGGAGCGCGACTCACACCGAGATGCGATCCTGGAACTCAGCGGCGGAGTGGGAGCCGACATCGTCTACGAGTGCTCGGGAGCCGGCCCGGCTGCGTCCACCCTGCTGGACGTCGTCCGGCGCGGCGGTCAGTACGCGCAGATCGGCCTGTTCGGCAAGCCGGTCACCTGGGATCTGGACCAGATCTGCTACAAGGAGCTCTCGGTCACGGGTAGCAACGCGTCGGTGCCGTCTGCCTGGGAGCGGGCGCTGCGCCTGCTCGGCAGCGGCGTGGTGAGAACCGAGCCGCTGGTCACGGATGTGCTGCCGGTCACCGAGTGGCGGGAGGCATTCGACAGGTTCGAGCGTCGATCTGGTCTGAAGACGCTGCTGCAGCCGGTGGAGGGATAGAGATGACTGAGGATCGAAGCCGCATTCGTGTCGGCGTGATCGGCGCCGGATTCATCGGCCCGGCGCATATTGAGTCACTGCGGCGTCTGGGCTACGTGGACGTCGTGGCGCTGGCGGCGAGCGGTCCAGAGTCGGCGGAGGCGAAGGCACGGCAGCTCTCCGTGCCTCGCGCGTACGGTGACTACCGGGACCTGATTGACGATCCCGACGTCGACGTGGTCGATATCTCGGCCCCGAACATCTTCCACTACCCCGCCGCAAGGGCGGCGCTGGGGGCAGGGAAAGATGTCGTCTGCGAGAAGCCGCTGGCGATGACCAGCGCCGAAGCCGCCGAGCTGGTCGAGCTTGCCGAGCGTAGCGGACGCGTCAACGCCGTCACCTTCAACATCCGCTTCTATCCGCTGGTCCAGCACGCCAGAGCGCTGGTACGGCGCGGCGAGCTCGGCGATGTCTGGATGGTCCACGGCGGCTACTGCCAGGACTGGCTGCTGCTCGATACCGACTACAACTGGCGAGTCGAGGCGGAGCAGGGCGGATCGCTGCGGGCCGTGGGCGACATCGGTTCTCACTGGCTCGATCTCGCGCAGTTCATCACGGACCGGCCGGTCACGCGCGTTTTCGCAGAGCTCAGCACCTTCATCCCGGTGCGGCAGAAGCCGGCAAAGGCGATCGAGACCTTCTCGACCGCGGAGGTCGAGCGCGAGGAGGTCCGGATGGCGACCGAAGACGCCGCTACCATCCTGCTCCATCTCGGCGACACGGCGCGTGGGAATCTCGTCGTCTCGCAGGTCAGCGCCGGCCGCAAGAACCGCATCTCCATCGAGATCAACGGCTCGCGCGGCTCGCTTGCCTGGGATGGCGAGCGGCCTAACGAGCTGTGGATCGGCCACCGCGAGCGGCCCAACGAGGTTCTTATCAAGGACCCGGCGCTGCTCGACGTGGCGGCGAGACCGTTCGCCCGCTATCCCGGGGGACACGACGAGGGGTTCGCCGACAGCCACACCGCGATCAACCGCGCTATCTACGACTACATTCGCGCCGGCGGCCGCGCCTCCGGTCGCACCCCCGATTTCCCCACGTTTGCGGATGGCTACCGCGAGAATGTGATCGGCGACTGCATTCTGCAGAGCGCGGCGGAGGGGCGCTGGGTTGATGTGCGGGCCTGACGGTCACTGATGCCGGGACGGGTCGAGGGAAAGGTCGTGGCCGTCACCGGCGCGGCGGGCGGCATTGGTAGGGGCTGTGCCGAGCTGCTGGCCCGGGAGGGCGCGTCGGTGGTGGTTGCCGATGTACGGGAGAAAGAGGGAGCCGCCGTCGCCGAGGGCATTTGCGACGCCGGTGGGGCGAGCCGGTTCGTGCGCACCGACGTGCTGCAGGAGGACCAGTGCGCGGCGCTGATACAGGAAAGCGTTCGCTGCTTTGGCCGGCTCGACGCGCTCGTGAACAACGTCGGCTGGTTTCCGCGTGCCGCCCTGGAGGAGACGACGGCCACGCTCTGGGACGATGTCCTGGCGCTCAATCTGCGAAGCGCGTTCTTCTGCTGCAAGCACGCCGTACCGCAGCTGCGGGCCGGCGGTGGCGGCAGTATCGTGAATATGGGCTCGGCGCATGGAGTGCAGGGAATCCCCACGCTCGTCGCATACTCTGCAGCCAAGGGCGGATTGCTGACGTTGACCCGGACACTGGCCGGCGCGCTGGCCCGAGATCGGATCCGCGTCAACTACGTCATCCCGGGATGGGTGCTCACCGACACCGAAATGGCGCTGCAGCAAAGTCTGGGGGCCAGCGCCGAGGAGGTTCGGGCTTCGGGGACGATGCTTCCGCTGGGACGGCATCAGACGGTTGAGGACGCGGCCTTCGCCGTTCTCTACCTGGTCTCCGACGAATCGACCCAGGTCACGGGTGCGGTCCTGAACGTCGACGCGGGCATCAGCCAGCTGCCGGTGTACCGGGAGAGCAGCCACCTCATCTGAGTGGAGGAGTGGTGAGATGAGCGCAGATCCGCTGCGCGACGCACGCAATCGTGAAGCACTGGCCACGCACGATCTCGACGCGGTCGTGTGCCGCCTTCCGGAGAACGTTCTTCTGCTGACGGGCTACTGGCCGCTCAGCAGCTTCGCCTTCGCGGTCCTCACCGCGGACGGCCGCTCGGCGCTGATCGCGACCGACACCGAGCAGAGGGAGATTCCGGACGGGGCGGCCGGCGAGATCCGGACGATTCGTTCGGCGGTGGTCAATGCGGCGGATCCCTACGAGGCGGTCGAGGCCCAGCTCCGCGACGTACTGCGGTTGCTCACCACCGAGGGAGCTCGTATCGGCACCGAGCGTTCGTTCGAAGCGGTTGCGCCCGGCCATGTGGCGGGCGAGGTGCTGGTCCCGGCGGCGCGGACCCACGAGCTCATCGCGGCGGCCGCGGCAGGAGCCGACATTTCAGATGCCGGACCAGCGCTGAACGCGTCCCGGGCGCGCAAGACGCCCGACGAGGTGGAGCGGTTACGGCTGGCCAACGAGATCGCGAGCTTCGGGCTGGAGGCGTTCCGGCAGTGGTACGAGCCGGGACGGCGGGAGGCGGAGGTCGCCGCTCAGGTCGAGGCCGCGATCATGAGCCGCGGCACCGGATACCGCGGCGCGCGGCATGTCCGGGGCTGGTGCCAGCTGATGTCCGGTACAGGGTCGGCGCTTGCCTACTCGCTCCACCCTTCCACCTCGGCCCGAGTGATCGAGCCGGGCGATCTGGGCGTTCTGGAGCTGGGGACGCATGTCGACGGATACTGGTCGGACCTGACCCGGACGCTGGTCGCCGGCCGGAAGACGACCGAGCGACAGGACGAAATGTACGCTGCAGTCCTCGCGGCGCACGGCGCGGTGATGGCCGCGGCGCGGCCGGGAATGACGGGTCACGAGGTCGACGCGCTGGCGCGGGAGGCAATCGAGGAGAGCGGATTCGGCCCGCATTTCGTCCACCCGACCGGGCATGGACTCGGCTTCCGCTACCACGAGCCGGTACCGCTCCTGCGGCCAGGGAACACCGGAGCTCTGGACGAAGGGATGGTCAGCAGCGTCGAGCCGGGGCTGTACGTTGAGGGCTTCGGCGGGATGCGCCTCGAGGAGAACGTTGTGTTTACCACCGACGGTCCGGAGCTGCTTTCGCGATTCAACGTGAGCTTGATCTGAGCGCCTGGCGCACTCAGGGAATGCGCCGCCGCGTCGCCAGGAGGTAGTCGAAATTCACCTCGACCCTCTGCACCGGCAACTCAAGAGCGAAATCGGCAACATCTATTCTGGAGAGTCAAGCAGACCACTTCGGATGTGGGAGGAGACGCGGGTGCATACCATCAGCATGCTCGGCACTGGTCTCATCGGCATGTTCTACACGCAGGCGCTGCAGAGCGGACGCAGCCGCGACTCGGTGGGCGTGCTCTACTCGCGCTCCGAGGAACGGGCGCGCGAGGCGGCGGAGGCTTGGAGCGTGCCGCGCTGGACGACCGATCTCGAGGAAGCGATCAACGACCCGGCTGCCGATGTCGTCGTGGTCGGGCTGCCCAACAATCTGCACCGTCAGGCGATCGAGCTCGCGGCGCGAGCCGGGAAGGCGGTGCTGTGCACCAAGCCCCTGGCACGAACCGCTGACGAGGCGCTCCAGATTCTGCGGACGGTCGAGGAAGCAGGCGTGTTCCACGGCTATCTCGAAGACCTCGTCTACTCGCCGAAGACGTTGAAGTCGCTCGACGCGGTCCAATCCGGCGCGGTGGGCCGGGTGTTGTGGACGCGCTCGCGGGAGACGCACAGCGGGCCGCACAGCGCCTGGTTCTGGGACCCGGAACAGGCGGGCGGAGGGGCCATCATCGACCTGGGCTGTCACTGCATTGAGATCGGCCGCTCCTTCGTCGGGAAGGACATCAGGCCGCTCGAGGTGATGTGCTGGGCGGACACGCAGGTGCACCCGATCCCGGTGGAAGACAGTGCGGTGGGACTGGTGCGCTACGCCACGGGGGCCGTTGCGCAGTTCGAGGTCAGCTGGGCGTTCCGCGGCGGGATGGATCTGCGGGATGAGGTTTCGGGAACGGAGGGGACGATCTGGACCAATCACTGGCTCCGTACCGGTTTCGAGCTCTTCACTTCGGGTGGCCAGAAAGGCTATGTGTCCGAGAAGACGGAGGCCGGCAGCGGCTGGCTCTTCCCGGTGGGCGACGAGCTGGGCGAGTTGGGCTACCTGGCGATGTTCGCCGACATGCTCAATGCGCTCGATGGCGGACAGGAGCCGGTTGAAACCTTCTACGACGGCTACGTCGTCAACGCCATCATGGATGCCTGCTTCCGATCTGCCCGCTCGAAGCGTTGGGAACCGGTGGAGCTCGCGGTCTGGCGCGGGCGTGAGGACGTCACCGCCGGCCGGCAGTTGGAGGAGTACGACGCCGATCATCTTCTGGTCAAGCAGGAGGTAATGCCGGACGGCAGGACAAAATACATCCTGCAGGAGAAGGGCAGCGGCCGAATCGTCGAGAGGGTGGCGGCAGGCTAAGCGCGCGACCGGTAGGCCCGCACCAACCGGCCAGCCTCTCGCTCGACTTCTGACGTGTCACTGTCCGGCAGGTGCCGCGGGAACAGGCGGCCGCCGACGGCGGCTCCTCTTGCTCCCACGTCGAGGAACGCGCGCAGGTTTCCGGCATCGATGCCGCCCGTGACGAGCAGATCGATCTGTGGCAGCGGGCCGCGCAGCGCCCGGACATACGCGGGACCAAGCTCGGAGGCCGGGAAGAGCTTGACCATGGTCGCGCCGGCGGCGTGGGCACGCCAGACCTCGGTGGGAGTCATGGCGCCGGGAAAGACCGGGATACCGGCGGCGGCGCAAAAACCGACCAGCGGCTCGTCGATATGGGGCGAGACGATGAAGCGCGCGCCGGCGGCGAGGGCGGATTCGGCGTCTCGGATCGACATAACGGTGCCGGCGCCGATGGTGACTCCCGGCAGATCACGGGCGAGCTCGGCGATGAGCGCCAGCGGATCCTCGTTGTTCAGCGTGACCTCGAGCGTGGTTATTCCGCCGCGTACCACCGCCGCCGCCGCTGCTCCGGCCGTCTCCCGCGCCACGCCGCGGAGTATTCCGATGAGCGGCACATCGCGCAGGAAATCGGGAATCACCGCGGCTACCGGCGGCTCTCAGCCGCGGCCGATGCCGCCTGCACCGGCGCCATCGAAAAGGCACGAGCCGGGTTCTCGACGAGCAGGAGCGGGACCACGTCGCCGAGTCCTTCCGCGTGCAGCCGCGGGACGAAGCGCTCCAGCAGATAGCCTAGCCCCGGCCCTCCGCCGTAGCTCGGGTAGTACGAGCGGCGCGCCAGGTCGAGCCCCAGCAGGATCTGGCGCTGGTAGCCGTGCTCGACGGCGGCCGCAATCAGCTTTACCGCATCGGCGTCCGGACCGTACTTCAAACGCGATGGGCTGTCGTATTCAAGGTAGACGCCCATCGCCGCGAGCTCGCGGTGGACGTAAGGGTCGACGTTCTTGTCGATGTGGCCGACGACGATCGAAGAGGCAGGAACGCCGTGAGAGGTCAGCCGCTCGACCTGTATGTCGCCGAGCACGCCGTTCTCGGTGTGCGAGGCGATCGGCGCGCCCGTCGCACGCTGCGCGATGGCGGCGGCCTCGAACCACTTCTCGGTGTTCGCGGTCCAGCGGTAATAGAGCGACGCGACCTTGATCACTCCCGCCCGGGCGGGAGTGCGCTGGACCAGCGGGCCGCGGTAGCCCCACTGGTCCATGCCTTCCTCGATCTCGCCGCGGAAGAAGTGGGCGATCTGCTCCACGGAATAGTGGTAGAGCCAGTGCTGGGTATCGTAGTAGCGCTCGGTGTGGAAGCCGGTTGCAGCGATGATGTGGACACCGGTCTGCTGCGAGAGCGCGCGCAGGCCGTCCGGGTCGCGCCCGAGCCCGGCGGGCATCATATCGACGACGCTGCCACCGCCCAGTGCCTTGAAGGCGGTGAGCTCCCGGGACGCCTTCTCACGGTCGTCGAGCAGGAAGTCTTTGTCGAGCAGCACCGGAATGCCGCCGACGATCAGGACGTGCTCGTGGGCATCGCAGACCCCGAGGTCGCTGGAGTCGATGTCGCCGGTGACGGTTCGGACTGTTCCCATGCGTGACCTCCCTGCGATCATTCCTGGCCGAGCTCGTCCCGGACCAGGCGGGCGCCTGCGACCATCGAGCGGAGCTTGGCGCGGGCCGCCCAGCGGGCGGTCTGGCTGAAGCCGCAGTCGGGCAGGATCGACAGCCGTTCGACTGGAACGTACTCCAGGACGCGCCTGATGCGTTCAGCCACGTCTTCCGGTGTCTCGAGGTAGTAGCTCTTCACGTCGATGAGTCCGGCTCCGATCTCGCGGTGGGCAGCGATCTCCCGGAGCAGCGGGAGCTCGGCCAGCTCCCGATTCGCGTACTCCAGGACGAGCTGATCGACGCGCAACGCCATCATCTGGTCGAGGACCGGCTCGTACACCCGCTTGCCGAGCGGCCGCCCAGCATAATTGCCGAAGCACAGGTGCGCCGCCAGCCGCACCGGGACACCCTCGATCGCGGCGTTGAAAAGGGAAGGAAACTCTTCGGCCATGTCGGGGTGGATCGCCGGGGAGGGGTCGTCGATCTGGATGAATTTGGCACCGGCGGCCACGAGGTTGCGCAGCTCGGCGTTGAGAATCGGGACGAAGGCCCAGGCCGCATCGAGGCGCCTCGGATAAACGGTCCCGCCATCCAGCCGGCCGGAAAGCGTGAACGGGCCGGGCAGCGTCGACTTCAGCGGGCGGGCGGTGCGCCGGCGGGCGTAGCGGAACTCCTCGACCACGCCCAGGCCGTTGGGCGCGGCAATCGGCTCGAGCACGTTGAAGCGGTGTTGCTGATCGTGGCCCGCCGGTCCCCAGCGGCGAGCGGGAGAGATCGGCGCGAGACCGGTGAGGTGCGTGTAGAACTCGGCGGTGAAGAACCCGCTGCGGCGCATCTCACCGTCGGTGACGATGTCGACGCCTGCTTCCTCCTGGTCGCGGAGCGCGGTGTCGACCGCGTCGTCGAGCATCTCATCCAGTTCGGCCGGCCCGAGCTGGTCACGTCGCGCCGCCTCGATGCCGACCGACAGCCAGGCCGGCCAGGCATACGAGCCGACCACGCTGGTGGGCAGGAGAGGAGCTGGTGATTCCATGAACACTCCCGGCGTAGGTATGACAGTTCGAGGGCGACACGAGATCTTGCTGTACCGTCGATGGTAAACGAAGAGTGGCAGTACAACCCATCCTGGACTAGCTGCCCCATCGGGCCGCTGCCTGAACTGCCAGATTTACGCTACCGGTGGTTGACATTCTTTCGATGGTGATGTTGCATCCTCCATTGAACGCGGAATGCTGTGAAGGTAATGCGCTTACCCGCGTGGTTCGGAGAGATGCTCTGCCTTAGCCGGTACCGGATGAATAGGCGGCTCCCTCACCAAGGGCACGCCCTGCTGCCTCGTCCCACGACAGCGCCGCTCCGCTCGCCCAGGCTGCTTCGTACCCCTCGACACCGAGCGCATGCCGTGCTTGTCGGGAAACCTCCTCGATCTCCCGCCGTTCGGATAGTTCCGGGATGAATCCGATGCGTTCCCACGCCACCGTCGCAGCGGCAAGGAGACACACGGCGTGTGCATACTTGTGCTGGGTTGCGGCGAGCGCGGCGAGCGCCCGTAACGATCCCGCGCTTCCCTGCTCGTCTCCTAGCTGAAGGCTGCGCCGGAGACTCTCCTGATGCAGTCTCTCGGCCTGCTCATAGCGGCCTCGGCCACGAGCTACATCGCCGAGACCGTGCAATGAGTGGGCGCTTCCCGGCCTATTGCCCAGACCCTGACTCAGTCGCAGACTCTCTTCAAGGGCGTCTTCAGCGCGATCGTAGTCGCCGCGGGAAGACGCCGCGAAACCAATGCCGGTCAGCGCGTTCGCGATTCCAGCGCTGTTACCCAGCGCGCGGTAGAGCAGCAAGCATTCCTCGAAGAGCTCCCGAGAGCGCTCGTGATCCCCCCAAGCATGCGACACCCACCCGAGACTATGGAGCGCCAAGGCTGTCCCGGGTTCGTCTCTTGCTTCACGGAACATCCGCAAGGACTCCGCAAGGCGATCGCGCGATCCGGCGAGATCACCCTGACAGCGTGCCACGACTCCAAGATTGTGCAGCGAGGCTGCGATACCACGCCTATCTCCCAGCCCGCGGCAGAGTTGGAGACTCTCTGAATACAGCTCTTGCGCTAGCCCGTAGGCGCCCTGGTTGATTGCCAGACCGCCTGCTCCATTGAGTGCCTTGGCGCGAAGCGCTGGATCTCCACCCCGGTCGCGACTTCGCGCTACCGCCTCTTCCAGCCACCGGCGTCCTTCTGCCTGGTAGCCGCGGATGGACCAGAATCGCCAGAGCGCGCTCGCGAGCCGCAGGCCGAGCTCTCCGCTCCGGGGCATGCTCCATCTCAGAGCCGCCTGCAGATTGTCGTGCTCCCGTTCCAGCCGTCCGACCCATGCAGTTTGCTCTTCACCCGTCAGCCCCTGTTCGGCCTGCTCGGCCACCCCGGCGAAGTACTCGGCATGCCTGCTCCGGACTGCCCCGTCTTCATCTACGGCCACCAGCCGCTCGGCCGCGAACTCGCGGATGGTTTCCAGCATGAGGTAACGTGGCTCCTCTTCACCTCGCTCCTGTAGCAGGCTCTGGTCCACCAGCGAGCCGATCGCTGCCGGCACGTCGAGCTGGTCACCGTAGCCACACGCCGCCTCGATAGCCTCGAGCGTGCAGCCACCCCGAAAGACCGACAGGCGAGCGAAGAGGGTCTGCTCCGCGCTCGTCAGCAAGCGGTAGCTCCAGTCGATCGCATCCCGCAAAGTCTGCTGGCGAGCCGGCACATCCCGTGCTCCGCCGGTCAGAAGATCGAAGCGCTGGCCGAGTCGATGGGCGAGGGCTTTCGGCGGAAACAACCGGATCCGCGCCGCAGCGAGCTCCAGAGCTAGCGGCAACCCATCCAGCCGCAGACAGATCTCGGCTACATCGTGAGCGTTCTCAGGGTTCAGCTCGAAGCCTGGACGGCTGGCTCGCGCCCGCTCTGAAAAGAACTGAATCGCATCCTGGCTGGCCAGCTCGGCGAGAGGCGGGAGCTGCCGAGGATCAGGGAGGGTGAGCCGCGGTACCGGGTAGTCACACTCCGCCCGGAGATGGAGGACCGAGCGGCTGGTCACGAGGATCGTCACGTGGGGACAGCGACGGAACAGCGTAGCGACGAGCTTCGCAGCAGCCAGCACGTGTTCAAAGTTATCGAGGACCAGGAGGGAACGGCGCCTCTGCATGAAGTCCACAAGGGCGTCTTCGAGCGAGTCGCCGGCTTCTTCTTTCACCCCGAGCACGCCGGCTACCGTCGGCGCCACCAGTTCGTGGTCGGCCACTGCGGCAAGCGAGACGAAGAAGATCCCATCCGGAAACGCATCGTCCATCTTGCTCGCTGCCTCGATCGCCAAGCGGGTCTTCCCGATTCCACCCGGTCCCGCGAGGGTGAGGAGACGCACGTCCTTTCGCAGAAGCAGCTGCCGCACTTCCCTTAACTCCCGCGTTCGCCCGATGAACGGGGTGAGAGGGATCGGTGGCCGGGCAAGGCGCCGGCTCCCGCACGTTACCGGGTGCATCTCACCAGCGCGGTCTACATCAACGAAGGCGGCTTGCCCCTGCTCCATCGCCAGATCCTCCGTCTCGCCGGCACGTCCACGGTGCTCTGGGGCAGACGGGTGTTCGCTGATCCCATTCGGGCCCTATCAGATTTCCGTCGCGCGTCGCGCGACGTATTCGGCGTGGCGCCTGCCGACTTCCTCGGCTTCACCCCGCTCCTCCAGTCGAAGTGCAGCGTACTCCCTGATGGTTTCGAGCATTTGGAACCACGGCTCCGTCACGCCCTCCTGGCGAAGCAGGCTCTTGTCGATTAGCCCCTCGAAAAGGCGGAGCAGGTCGAGCGAGCCGTGGAGATCGCAAACCGCCGCGGCGGCCTCGAGCGAGCATCCGCCGCGGAAGACCGACAGTCGGGCGAACAGCGTGCGCTCGTCCGCCGAGAGGAGCTGAAAACTCAGGTCGATAGCGCCCCACATTGTTTGTTGCCGGCCGGGACGATCGGTCGCTTCGGTCTTGAGGAAATCCAGTCTACCGGTCAACTGGCCGAGCAGCGCATGGGGCGGGAAGAGCTTGGTGCGCGCCGCTGCCAGCTCGATTGCCAGCGGCAGTCCCTCGAGCCGGCGGCAGATCTCGGCAACCGCCGCCGCATTCGAGTCGCTGAGAGTGAAGCCCGGCGCCACGGCGTCCGCCCTTTGAACGAAGAGCTGCACCGAATCGAAGCCGAGTAGGGATAACGGATCGTCGGGGGCGCCGGGGGGTGGAACTGCCAATGGCTGAAGTGGGAACTCGTTCTCAAAGGAGAGGTGGAGGATGGTGCGGCTCGTCAGGAGAAGTGTGAGGCCGGGACACGACGACAGCAGCGTGGTCAGGAGGGACGACGCGGCGACCAGTTGCTCAAAGTTATCTAGCAGAAGAAGCACCCGGCGCGAATTCACATGCTCGATGATGCGTTCCTCGGCCGGCGATCCCGCGCGCACACTCGCGCCGATAGTGGATGAAATAATTTCCGGAACCAGATCTGGGTCGACGACCGCGTCCAGCTGGACGAGAATGACGCCATCGGGGAAGTGGTCGATCACTGCCTCGGCCGCCTTGCGCGCCAAGCGGGTTTTTCCCAGCCCACCGAGGCCGGTGACCGTCAGTAGTCGCATGCCCGGCCGCAGCAGGCGATCGGCGAGACGCGCGATGTCTTGTTGTCGTCCAACGAATGGCGTGAGATCGGCAGGGAGGTTGGTGGGGGTAACCGGCGTCTTGAGCGGCGAGCGGATGTGGGTGAAGTCACGGTCCTGCTCCCATGTGCGGGATCTCACCGGCTCGGTGACGACCTGCCGGGTGAGTCCCGAAATGAGTGCCTCTGTCTCGGAGGAGAGCTCCACCCCCAGCTCGCGCGTCAGATGTTCGCGGAAAATGCGCGCACGGCGCAGTGCATCGTTCCGGCGTCCCAGCCCACCGAGCACGCAGAGCTCCTCACGGAAGGCCGTCTCGTCGAGCGAGTCGTACGCCAGCAGACGCTCGATCCAGACGAGCGCCTGTTGCAGGTCGCCGGCCGCACGCATCAGCCCGACCAATCGATAGCAGCCTTCCCTCCAGGCGTGCTCGATCCGCTGGCGAGGCAGCGCTGCCCAGTCTTCGTAACGGTCCTCCGCCAGCACTCCGCCGCGCACCATCTCTAGCGCCTCCTGGAGCGCAAACACATCGTCACTCGCTGCGCGGAGCTGCTGCTCGAAGCAGTCCAGGTCGATCTGCCACTCGAGCTCGGGATTGAGTTCCACCCACCCTTGATGAAGCACTACCGGCGGCAGCTCGTCCCCCCAGTGTTTTTTGAGAAGATGCACAAGCGAGCGCAGATTGGAGACCGAGGCCTCGGGTGCCGACTCGGGCCACAGAAGTTCGACCACTTCGTCGCGGCGGCGCCGGTGCTCGGGAGAGACCGCGAGCAGACGTAGGAGCGACTGCCCACGTCGCGGCCAGGTGGACGTGTCGAGAGCGCTTTCGTCCCTGGTCAGAGCGAAGGGACCCAGAACCGTGAGCCCACAGCACGCAGCGGCCGGCACCTGCGCGACGGAATGCAACCCTCGACGCATTGGACGCCCCTCTCTCGACGTCTGTCTTGTCACAGGTATTCCGTGATGATCCTAAGCGTAGCACCGTGTCGAGCTAAATACAACACATTCACGACGACTCTTCGATGTCGTTATCACGATCGCGGCAGTACGGTGTCCTCATCGAATTTATTGACGAGATCGAGAGGGAGAGCCCATGCTACGCAGCTATCAGCGCACCGCGACTGTGGCATTCATTGGGCTGGCGCTTGCCCTATCGACGATTACGCAGGAAGGATTGCGACACATCGCCTCGGCCGCCGTTCCACCAAGCCGAGGAACCCAGTATCTCTACGTGCAAAACGGCTTGCCCGTCGACAGCATTTCAGGCTTTGCACTCCGGAACGGACGGCTCGTGCCAACGCCGGGGTCGCCGTACGCAACCGGCGGTGGTCACTTCGCCCCGACCGGGTCTGCCAACGACCTGGCGACCTCACTCGCCAATGGGGCCTGCGCATTCAATACCGAGAGCAAGGGACAGGTCGAGAGCTTTGCTGTGAATCTGCCTGATGGAGCACTTACAGTGATGAGCCAGATTCAGGTCGGGAATCAGAAGTTCGCTCCGGCGGGAGCCTACGTCACGCCGGACGGCTCGCTGCTCTTCGTCATCGTCACCGCGGAAAGCGGGGAGCCGTCGTGGATCTACCAGATTCCCATCGGCTCGTCGTGCGCGCTTGGTACCCCGATCGCCAATTTCTTTGGCTACAAGTCTTACTCCGATCTCGCAATCGTCGGCAACTCGATGATCGCGGCGGTCGATAGCGGCAACAACCGCATCGACCTCTATCAGGTCGGGCAGGGACCGCTGCAATTGGTGGAATCGGTACCATCGCAGTTCCACGCCTCGCCTGCCGCCGGCGCCGCGATCGGCGCCACGAAGCGAGGTGCCATGCTCTTCACCGGGCAAATCGCCGACGGTTGGAGCTCGGCCGAAGCATTCTGGCTGACCGGTAAGAGCGTACAGGACGTGCCGTCAAGTCCTCTCACCGACTCCGCCGGATCCGACGGCCTCGCGGTCCACTACGACCCATTCCACGACCAGCTCGTCGAAAGCGAGGGATTATCGGGCTCACTCGGCCTCTATTCCTTCTCCGGCGGACCTGGAAAGGTCGTGCATGTGGCTACTTCGATACGGGATCCCGGGGTAATGGCCCAGCTCGGTTCTGACCTCTTCGTGCTGGGGTACGCCGACGGCACAGTGAACCTCTGCGCACTCGGCCGCCTCCAGGCCCATTGCGGCCTCGCCGTGACGCTGCCGGCGAACAGCCGACCGGCGGGAGTTGCTGTCCTGTCCGTGCCATAACAATCCACGGGAGTGGCCCTGGCGACACAGGAGGGAACCATCGACCAGAGCAGGCATGCACCCGTCTCGCGGCCCTGCCCGCCGTGGCCGGCTGGCGTCGCAGCGCGACGGGGCCTGTCGACGCCGCAATGTCCCCATGAGCTCACGCACTCGCACGCCCGTTGCACGGAATGTGGGCAGGTACAGCAGGGATTCCGCGCCCCAACGCATTCAAAGGCCGGTGACGAGTGCCCGTGGTGGGAGGGGGGCGCATGTGGCACTGGGGCAACGCGTGGCGATCTTCGGCCGTGCCGGTGAGCGGGCCGGTCTCGGACACGGCCGGCCGACGCTTCGGGAGGTGCGTGAATGGCTGCCCGGAGCTTCAATTCGCAGTCGCCCGGACGAGAGGTAGACGTCGACCGCAAACACAACACCTTTTCGATGCAATCTCGACGGTTGAAGGACACCCTCGCCTGTAGGATGGCGACAAGCTTTGGATTTGCGGTCGCGGTCCAGACGCATCGGAGGACAGACAACAGTGGCGATTGGCGAGACAACTCGCAGTGAGGAGGCGATTCGCCGGATTGATGACCACTTCAGCCATGGGAGTGCCGCGGCGTTCCAGGGGCTGGTCGCACCCGACTGCGAGCAGTACGTGCTGTTTACCAAGCCGTACATGCAGTCGGTCGGGACTGCTTCAGCATCCGTTCCGGTAGGCCTTCACGCGGTCGCATGGGGGGTTCGCTTCGAAGCTGATGCGATAGCCCCTCTCTCAGCCACGCCACCCCATGCGGCCGCGTGTCCGGGGCGACGGGAAAGCGCGCGTGAAGGGTCGCGGTCCTCTCTCAGCGAGCATCTCACTTAGCCGGCGGATCGGGGTGGGTCGAGCCAACTGCTGCCTCCCCGGTCCGCCAACCTCGACAGCCGCGACGCGAACACTGAAATCGGGATCGACCACGACAGTCGTGTCGATCTTCGTGACGAACACCAAGGAGAAGCGCATGAGAGCCATACGAGTTGCAATAACCATCTTCGCGATCGGCTTGTTGGGGCAGGCGACCTACAGCGCCCATGCAAGTGGCGGCACGTGGCGTACGCTTGATGACCCCAACGGCGTTAACGGCACCTTCACCTCCAGCATCAGTTCATCCGGCGACGTCCTTGGCTCCTACTTCGACAGTAATCAGGTGCTGCACGGCTTCTTGCTTCACAACGGCACCTACACCACGCTCGACGATCCCAATGCCGGAAGTGGGGCGGGCCAGGGCACGACCCCAAACGGCTTCGGTCCAAACGGAGACATCGATGGCGCGTACCTCGATCAAAGCAATGTGAACCACGGCTTCCTGCTCCACAACGGGAGTTACACGACGCTCGACGACCCGAAAGCTGGAACGGGTGCATTTCAGGGAACGCTGGCGACGACCTTCTCGACATCGGGCAAAGCTATCCTCGGTATCTATATCGATAACAAGGGCGTCGGTCATGGCTTTACCCTCAAAGGGAGCCACTACTCCTCGTTCAATGAGCCAAATGCCGGATCGCGCGCGGGCGAGGGAACTTTTCCGGATGGGACTGGTCCGCACGGGGACGTCATGGGCGCCTACGTTGATGGCGGCTCCGTCGTTCACGGTTTCCTACGGCACAAGAACGCTTACACATCGTACGACGATCCTCATGCCGGCACTGGCGCAGGTCAGGGCACATTCATCAACAACGGCTCCGTGAACGGCGAGATTCCCGGCGGATACATCGATAGCTCCAACGTCATCCACGGTTTCCTGCTGGATAACGGGACCTTCACGACGCTCGACGATCCCAACGGCGGAAGTGGCAGCTTCGAGGGCACCCAGCTTACCGGCATCACGCCATCCGGCGTTGTGAGCGCTACTTATCGCGATGGCTCTAACTTCGAACACGGTGCGCTGTACACGCCGTGAGAGCGCCTTTCAAATCCTCCTGAGCAAGGCGGCCGGCCGCCGACGCCCGCCACGGTGGCGCGCGCGGCCGGCGCTACAGGCCTCAAAGCGACTTCCGCTTGCACCGCGTGAAGGTGTCAGCACGACCGCCTGCACCCCTCGCGCGGTAGTCGGCACGCCGCATCGCTCGCCGTACGACTCCGTTCCCCTCCACACATAGAAGCTCGACGCAATTTCGATGGAATTTCGACGGTGCTGCAATGGTGCGCCAAGTACTGCGGGGCCAGCAACAGACCGGAATGGCGAAGGAACGCCTTGCCGCCTCGATCCTAGGGGAAATGCGAGTTGGGTGGAGATCGCGCCTGCGCACATCCGCGAGCAACAGACAGAAGATGCGGCGCAGGGGTGACCTCACTGCGGACACATCCGGCGGGCGCCGGGCACACAGACCGGCAATAGCGATGAGGAACCAGCTGAGTGAAGAGGAGGAGGAAGTGAGACGGAAAGTACACAGACGAAGGGACGCCGATCGAGGCTATCGCGCGCGTAGGAGATCTCGCTGCGTACCTGCCTGCGGTCACAGTTGATCGCACCGCTGTCGATCAATCACGCGAAGGGCGTTGATGAAAGGACGAGACCGATGGGACTGACATGAGGGAGCGGACAGCGATGACGAGCGGCGCCTACGCCGACATCGCCGTCGCGCAGGATCGAGTATGTGCCACTCAGAGATCACTTTCGGGAACTTCGGCCACCGCACTGTACGGCGCACTCTTCCTCCCCGCCGCCAGGCTCAGCTTAAGCGGATCGAGCGCCGCCCAGGTCACCCCGCACACCGCGATAATCGCGGACAAGATCAGTCTCACGGGCACCGCGAACATTTCGCTCATTCAGCAGTAACTCGCGCAGAAGCCGGACGCCGGGATCTATTCCCGGCGTCCGGCGAACCCACTCTCGATCGCAGGGCGGGTTTAAACCGGTGGCGTTGCGACTGTGGGCCCGCCTTCCCAGTCGCTTTAACCGACGCGGGCCACGGCGCCAGGGAGCAATCGAATGATGATACAAGGCGATTGCAACGCCACCTGGACGAGATCTCGACGGTTGCAGGACGCGATATGGCATAGCATTGCGCCAAGAAATTCATTCTTGGACCTGAGGAGGAGGAGGACGGGCCATGGCCACAGCACGCGCAGCGACACGCATCGAAGAGGTGGTACGCCGAATAAGCGACACCCTCAATAGCGGATGGACTTCCCGACTGTTGGCGGTCCTCATCGCCACAACACTTTTGGCAGTGCCTCCTCCAAGCCGGGCTGGTGCCGCGCAGCCGACCTCGTCGCAATTCTGCAACAACAATGGCGGTGGAACCCAGGGCAGCAATGACACGTGCTACGGCAACCAAGCACTGGCCAATCAGACTGCAGTCAATTACAGTACCGCGGTTGGTGCCTTTGCCATGAATGAGAACGCCACAGGCAGCAACAACACGGCCGTAGGATTTTCCGCGCTCGAGTTCAACACTACTGGCAGTGTCAACACTGGTCTCGGATATTTGGCGCTTTACGAGAATTACGCCGGCAGCTCGGATACTGCGCTGGGAGCCACCGCGATGGATGCCAATCGGACCGGCTACCAGAATACGGCCACAGGGGTCGCTGCACTGGAGGGCTACCTCTGCCATACCTGCGACGGCTACAACAACACGGCGTCTGGATTCGACGCTCTCTTCTCCAACGACACTGGCCGGGACAACACTGCAGCTGGAGTTCAGGCCCTCTCCAATAACACCGTTGGCAATGACAACACGGCCACTGGTCCCTACGCGCTGAGCGGTAACCTGACCGGCAATGAAAACACCGCCGCCGGCCTCAACGCCCTCGCCTCCAACAGCAGCGGCAGCGACAATACGGCGACCGGTACCGGTGCCATGTACGCCAACACTGCAGGCGGCGACAATACTGCCGACGGCTACAACGCCCTTAACTCCACTACCGCCAACAACAACGCGGCGCTCGGAGCCCAGGCACTACAGAGCGACACCACGGGATACGGCAATACGGGAACTGGTGTTGGTGCACTGCAGCTGACCACCACGGGAAACTACAACACCGCGGTCGGGGTGGATGCGGGCGTGTCCGGCAACAGCAACAATGCCAACATTACCGGGAGCCAGGACACTTTCCTGGGCGACTACGCCGGACCGGGGACGAGTACCCAGTTGAGCAATGCGACGGCGATTGGCGCGAATGCGGTGGTGAGCGAGAGCAATGCCCTGGTGCTGGGGGCAGCGGCAACCAGTGTGGGGATTGGGACGGCAACGCCCCAAAGCCTGCTGCAGGTGGGCACCTCGGGTTCCAGCTACGGCAGCTATGTTCAGATCCCCGAGGTCTCGAGCGGTTCAGCGCCGCCGTCCTCCGACTGCAATACCTCGACGCTGACAGGACGGATGGTCCTCCAGTTCAATCCGTCTAAAGGCACGTTGACGCTGTATGGCTGCACGGCGAGCGGGAAATGGGTGGTGACAAAATAGCGTCGCAACAACCCGATGGCGTCTGTAACTGGCATCACCGACCTCGCCTGTACCATCGAAGCCCTCCACGAAGCTGCGGCAGTGCACTCTTCCACGAGCCGCGCACGAAGTCACGCTTAACTGGCGAATAGATTTGTGGGGCAGCCAAGGAGATCGCGGAGGACGGCAATCTTGATCTGGAAAGCGTCCGCATCACCATCGACCAACACATCGTTCCCGGAGATGACGCGTTCGCCGGGGTGGCGGTCAACGGCCGTTCGAGGGGCAAACAGGTATCGTTGCGACGGATCGACATCACCCGGTTTGCCGACGGCAGGATCGTGGAGCGGTGGGACCTGTTCGACCGGCTCGGCATAATGCAGCAGTTCGGGGTGATCGCGGAGACGGTGGAGCTGCTGCGGCGAGCGGGACTGGAGACATAAGCAGTACGATTGGGTCACATTTGGTCGCGGCGTGCAGCGCGAGGCTGCGCCCGGGTACGGGTGAGAGCAGAGGGCGAAAGGGGTTGGCATGAACGGACTCAGACGGCTCGTGACGGCGGCGAGTGTGATCGGTCTGCTCGGAGCGGTCGCTCCCATTGGCGGCGCGGCGGCCACGGCGACGGCAGGGGCGCCGCTCCGGGCAAGGCACGTGGTGCACCGGGCTCAATCGGGATTCAGCTTCGCCTACGCCGACACCGGCGGCGGCACGATCTGCGGCAGCACCCCGGACGCCATCGACGTCTTCGACGCTGCCGGAAACCTGCTCCAGACCTACCCGACCGGCGCCAGCGAGAACTGCGAGCCGTTCGACGGGCTTAACACGATCGGTCTGGTTCGAACTAAGGGCGCGAACGCCTGCCTGGTCCTCGCCGACGGGGGCATGGGAGGGGGCCAGAGCGGCGCCTGGGACAGCTTCGCGGTGAGCACCAGCACGGGCCTGATCACTCGCGCGGTCAGCCACCAGGCCGACAGCCTGGGGCCGAATGGCATAGTCACGCCCCCCCAGCCGATGTTCGGTACCACCCAGACCGGCGCCATCGAGGTGATGACGCTCAAGCCCTCCTGCCAGCTCACCCCGCCCTCCCCGGAGAAGGGTGACACCGGGCTCCTCGCCGCCGTGGCGACGCTCAACGTCCAGAAGCAGGTGATCGCGGCCAACAGCTCCACCGGCAGCCTCGACGTCTTCAACGCCAAGCTCCGCCTCCTGAAGAAGAATCAAGCGAGCTTCTCCTGCTGCGTCGGCGTCGCCACCGCCGGGAGTAATCCGACGACGATCACCGCGACCGGCCGGACCACGGTGGGGACCGCTACCTATGCCGGCGGCAAGGGCAGCATCACCTGGGGCGGTACCGCGACCGACCCGAGCGTGGACGGCATGACCCGCGTTCTCGTGCCGCCGAGTTCCCAGTGCATCTGGACCCAGGTCGACGCCAACCACGACTCCAACCAGCTGGGCGGGGTCAGCAGCTTCCAGTACCATCCGCCCCAACCGGGCTTCATTGGCGACACGCTGGTCACCGGCGCTCTCCCCGAAGCGACGCAGTACGTCGGTGGAGAGCTGTGGTCGATCGATCGGTCCATCGGCGAGATCGAGGTCAGCCAGGTGAACAGCGACTGCACGGTCACCGAGGCGGCGGGCTTCGCCGCCCTCAGCGACACGGCGGGCTATCCCACGGGCCTCGCCTTCCAGTAGGCGGCGCCCCGCACAACCGGAAGCGGACCACCACCCGGAGCAGCGCCGCCTCAGCAGCGGCGCTGCATTTGCCACGCGCCACGCTCATCCGGACGTGGGCCTGAGATGCCGGCAGTCAGGCGCGTTCACGTGATCACGTACACGGACGCCACGATGCTGGAACACGACCTGGTGGCCTACCGCGCGGCGGGGTTCGTGGTGATGGATCGCGCGATCAAACACCGACCGGGCCCGCGCACCGGCTTTGTCAGCTTCTGCCCGGAATACGCCGAGTTTCGCCTGACCGAAGCCTTCCGCCGGTCGAGATGACCCCTCCCCCCACCATGACTGCATCTGCAGCTGCCTACAGCCTTCGTATTCGCTCGCGGTACTCGCGGTAGCTGCGCTCGAAGAGGTCACGCGAGCGCTCCTCACCCACCAGGACCGCGCTGGTGAGAACGACCGGAGGGCGCCCCGCGGCGGCGAGCAGTTCCGCCACGTCTGCCTTGAGCAGGTTGATGATGACCATATTTGCAACGGAGGTCGACGGAGCCACCGGTGTGTCAAGGCCGGGTACTTGAACGGCCGCGTCGCCGGGTGGGGTGCAGGTGTCGATGACGATGTTGGCAACCTCGAAGAGGCGCCGGCCGCTGCTGTGCCGGGGGCGCGAGAGGCGGCTGTGCTCGACCGAGGTGATGGCGATGACCGTCAGGCCAAGACGCCGGGCCTCGATCGCAACCTCCACCGGAACGGCATTCGTGCCGCCGGCGGAGATGACGATCATTACGTCGCGCGCCGGGTCGAGCTGGAAGTTGTCCAGCATGACTCGTCCCAGCCCCTCGGCATTCTCGATGAACATCGCCTGCCGCTGGCCGTTGTTGCCGACCACCTGATGGTGGTTGCTGAGCGACTGCTCGACCATCGGATGGAAGCCGGGATAGCTGCCGTAGCGCGGATACATCTCCTCGACGGCCATCCGCGAGTGACCGGAGCCAAAGAGGTGGACCAACCCGTCACGCAGGATCGAGTCGGCGCAGAGTCGTGCCGTCGCGGCGATCGACTCGGTCTGCTCGCCGGCAATCCGATCGATCGTCCGGCGCACCGCTGCCAGGTACTGCTGGTGTGCCCCGGGCGGGAGCTTTTCCGCCTCGGTCACGATGTCCGGCCCGCGCACTGCCGCATTGCCCAGGTGGCGGCGCCCACGGCGCCGGCGCGACTACCCAACGGACTCGGCACGACCGCGACTCCGCCCCGGCGCTCCGAGAAGACGACGGTTCGCCGTCTCAGCTCGTCGCGAATCGGGTCGAGGAGGAGATTGCCGGCGCCGGCGATGCCACCGCCGACCACGATTGCCTCCGGATTGAGGACGCAGACGACATTTGCCAGGGCTCGCCCGATGTACGTGCCCGCCGCGGTCCAGATCCGGCGTGCCACGGCATTCCCGGCCTGAGCCGCCTGAGCCACCTGGCCGGGTGACGGTGTGCGGCTGCCGGCAAGCGCCGCGAGCTCCAGATCGCCGCCTTCGATGGCGGCACGAGCCTCGCGGGCGATCGCGTATCCGCCGGCCAGCGCTTCGAGGCAGCCGGAATTGCCGCAATTGCAGCGCGGCCCGCCGGCCTCGATCGTCTGATGTCCGATTTCGCCGGCAGCGCCCCGGCTCCCGGTGTAGAGCTCGCCGTTCAGGATCAGGCCGCCGCCGATGCCGGTGCCGATGGCGATGCAGACGAAGTTCCGGTACTCCTGCCCCGCTCCCCAATCTCGTTCCGCCAAGGTCGCGGCGCGGACGTCGTTCAGCAGATAGACGGGCAGCTCGGTCCGCGCCTGTATCGCCTCGCGCAATCCAAAACCGGCCCATTCGGGGGTGAAGTTGGTCAGCAGCTCGACCGTGCCCGTTTCCGGGTCGAGCACGCC
>Ga0070735_10001176_pt1 | contig 25888 bp, 23 predicted proteins | sample Coa_R1_FD_66443 | JGI IMG/M metagenome (GOLD analysis project Ga0070735, IMG submission 66443) | Surface soil microbial communities from Centralia Pennsylvania, which are recovering from an underground coalmine fire - Coalmine... | ecosystem: Environmental > Terrestrial > Soil > Unclassified ...
CGGCTACCTTATGCGCTGCGGTTGCCATTCTCTGCTTCCAGCCCTCCTGTGCCCTCGACCATCGGCCGGGCCACGAACCCTACGTCGGCACTCTGGCGCCTACTGTGGTCGTGGCCGTTGCCGTTCAGATGCTCCTTGGACGGATTCATCGGGTACACGCCGATCAACACGTCGGCGTCGAACTCAACCGAGAACTCCAGGCCGATCTTCCCTTGCTGCCAGAGCTTCTCGAGTGACTGCGCCGTGCCGCTCGGCAACCCTACATACGCGTGCCGATGATTCCCGGCGCAGATAAATGATCCCTCGTCACTCTCGACGACGAATCGGCGCCGTATCTCCGAGATCGGCACGTACGATTTGTGCCGGATAAACCAGAGCAGAGTGCTCGGACTCTGCCTCTTATCTTTGCCCATGAGTCCTCCACGTGTGGCGATGCGTACCGCTGCACGCTCGCACCCGAACAAGTAAACATAGGGCCGGCCGACAGGCACTCGAAGCCGGGGCGTGAAAATGCCGGGATGCGAGATCCCGGCCCGGCGGCGACAAAGTACAGCGCGACGAGTATCAGATCGATCGCTGTCATGCCGGCTCCTAGAAGCTGTTTCTAAGACAACTATATAGCATGATTTGGCACACGCATGCCGGATTCCGGCCCGCTGTGGGAGGAAACCGCGGGCCGCGGGGGAGCGGCCGTGGGTCCTCTCGTGGTCTTCGCCCCCGCTTGCGTCTGCCCGGTATGATGACGAGAGCGCACGTTCATTGGTGCCACGTCAAGAATTCGCCCGGCTGTCGAATCGTTCGCTTCGACGCCCCTCCCGGAACCATGCTGAGCCGTCAGGATTACATCGAAAATATCCTCGATCACCACGATCATCCGCGGAATAGGCGCGCCCTCGAGCCGGCCGACATCCAGGCAAGCGGAGGCAATCCCGGCTGCGGCGACATCGTGGTGATGTATGCGAACCTGGACGACTCCGGCCGCATCCGCGAGGCGACGTTTCAGGGCGAGGGTTGCACGATCAGCCAGGCCGGCGCTTCAATGCTGACCGAGGAGCTGGTCGGCAAGACGCTCGACGAAGTTCAGGAGATGAGCTACGCCGACGTGATCGACGAGATGGGCCGCGACGTGGTCTCGACCCGCACGCGGTGCGCCACCCTGGCCCTGACGATCGTGAAGAGCGCAGTGGATCGCCACCTCAAGGAGGCGCGTGCGACGGCCGGTGACGCGACCTGACGCTCGAAAGTCCGGCGTCGCGTGGCGCGCGGACTCAGGGAAGGTTGTGGTGGTAATACACGCTGATGCCGTTCAAAACAAACTGGACGGCGAGCGCGGAAAGTAGTATGCCCATGACCCGGCTGAAGACATGAATGCCGGTTCGGCCTAACAGTCGGAACAGGACGGTACCCACGCTCATCGCCAGGTAGGTCGCGAGCAGGGAGATCGCAACTGCTGCAGCCACCGCAGCGATCTTGACAGCGTTCGTGCCCGCCTGGGACATGTAGATGATGATCGTGGCTATGGCTCCGGGTCCGGCGAGCATTGGAATCGCTAGCGGAAAGACGCTCACATCGTTGCTCCGCAGCGCTTCTTCGCCCTCCTCCGGCGTCTCCTTGGTGCGCGACTGGCGGGCGAAGAGCATGTCGATCGCGATGAGAAGCAACAGGATTCCGCCCGCGATCGAGAAGGCAGCCTGGCTGATGCCGAGCGCCCGCAGCAGCTCCTGCCCGCCCGCGGCGAACGCCGCGAGCACCACCGCAGCGACGACAATGGATCGCCGAACGATGCGCACACGCTCCGCCGGCGTCGCGGAAGCGGTGAGCACGAGCACGACCGGCACCATGCCGATCGGGTCCACGACACTGATGATCGTGACCAGTGCCGCCGCGAAGAAGGCCACGGCTACACGAGCTCGAGCTGCAACGCGTCCGTTGCGGCCACCCGTTGGGCGAGCCGGCTGTTCCTGCTCTCACGACGGTCCGCACTGACGGCGACGCTCAGCGATCGTTGCGAACCGACGAGAACGCATAAGCGCCGAGCACGCGATATCGCGGTGTACAGCAGATTGCGCCGCAGCAGGACGTAGTGACTGGTTGTAACTGGCATGACAAGCGCAGGGAACTCGCTCCCCTGCGCCTTGTGCACGGACACAGCATAGGCAAGCACGAGCTCGTCGAGCTCCATGGCGCCGTACTCGACGTTCACTACCACAGAACCCGTCCCGAAAGCCACGGTGGCCGCCTGCTCCGTGGGATTGACGGAGATCACGCGTCCGACGTCGCCGTTGTACACGTCCTTGTCGTAGTTGTTGCGCACCTGCATCACCTTATCACCGAGGCGAAGGACGCGGCCGCCCCGCTCGAGCTGGGGCGACGCGCTCGAGGCAGGGTTGAGCCGCCGCTGGAGCGCGAGGTTGAGCGCAGTGACGCCGACCGAGCCGTTGTGCATCGGCGACACCACCTGGATATCGTCCACCGGATCGAGGCCGAACCGTGACGGAATCCGTTCCTGCACGAGCCGGAGGATCATCTCTGCGGCGTCGTCATCGTTTTCGGCCGGCACGAAGAAGAAATCGCGTCCGGAATCGGCCCGGCCTGGCACCCGACCCTGGTTCACTGCGTGGGCGGCGCGCACGATCTGCGAATCCGCTGCCTGGCGAAACAGCTCAGTCAGCGTCACGCACGGTATCTGCCGGCTCTCGAGGAGGTCCTGCAGGACGTTCCCGGGTCCGACCGCCGGCAGCTGGTCGGCGTCGCCCACCAGGAGCAGATGTGACTCCCGCGGGATGGCCTTCAGCAGGTGATAGAAGAGCAGGAGGTCGAGCATCGACACCTCGTCGACGACGACGAAGTCGTAGGGCAGCGGACGCGCGTTGTCACGTCCGAACACATTCGCTCCGGGTTGGTACTCGAGCAGGCGGTGGATGGTGGAAGCCGACCGCCCTGTCGCTTCGGCGGCCCGCTTCGCGGCCCGCCCGGTAGGAGCGCAAAGACAATACGAGATTTCGGCGCCCTCCAGGGCCGTGATGATCGTTCGCAACGTCGCGGTCTTTCCAGTGCCCGGCCCACCCGTGAGAATGCTGACTTTCTGGGATAGCGCTTGCTCCGCCGCCCGCAGCTGCATTTCCGCCAGCGCCAGGCCCTGCAGACCGGCTGCGCGAGTGACGGCGGCCTTGACGTCGAAGCGGGGATCCATCGTGACGGCGGACTGAGCGCGACGCAGCGCCTGGAGCAGCCGCGCGGCGCCGTTCTCGGCTCTGTAGAACGGCGTCAGATAGATTGCGTCGTTGTCCGCCACGGCGTCTCCGCGGTGGACCAGTTCGAGGAGGGCCGGCTCGAGCTCGGGGATGACTGCGTCCAGCACCCGGGCTGCCTGGGTCAGCAGGACGGGGCGCGTCAGAAAGACGTGCCCGTCCTCGGTGGCCTGTGAGAGCGCGTACTTCAGTCCTGCCACGTATCGAGGCAGCGAGCGCTTCGACATGCCGAGCTGTTGGGCGATGGCATCGGCGGTTCGGAACCCGATGCCGTGGATCTCGTGGGCCAGGCGGTACGGATCGTCGCGAATGACCGTGGGTGCCTCATCGCCATAGGCGTCGAAAATGCGTTGGGCCAGCGCCACACTGATCCCGTGTTCCTGGAGAAAGAGTGAGAGCTCGCGAACCTTCTTTTGCTCGGTCCACGAGGCCTTGATCGCTTCTAGCCGCTTCGCACTGATGCCGGCTACATCGCGAAGCAAATGCGGGTCCTCGTCGATCACGACGATCGAGCGCTCCCCGAAGCGCTCCACGATCCGTGCCGCGGTCACCGGTCCGACGCCGCGGATGCTTCCCGACGCCAGGTATCGTTCGATGCCTTCTACGGTGGTAGGCAGCTCCTCCTCGAAGCGCTCGACCCGGAAGTTGCGACCATGGGTCGGGTGCACCTGCCATTCGCCGGTCAGCCGCAACATTTCGCCGGTGCGGACAGCGGGCATCGAGCCGACGATCGTTACGAGCCCCGTCCGGTCGATAGTGAGATCGGACGGCTGCAGGCGCGCCACGCAGTAGCCCGTGTCCGGATTGCGAAATACGATTCGCTCGACCGAGCCGCGCAGCTCGGGCATCTACCCAAAAAGGGACGTCTGGCCGGATTTCGGCGACGAGCCGTACGCGGCGCCGATCTTGCGGCCGCCGGGCGCCCGCATCACGTATCCCTTGTTCAGCAGAAACGGCTCGATGACGTCGACCAGCGTGTCCTTCTCCTCGTTTATCGTCGCGGCAAGCGCCTCGACTCCGACCGGCCCGCCGTCGTAATACTGCACGATGGCATCCAGGTAGCGTCGATCGAGCTCGTCCAGCCCATTTTCGTCGACGCCTTCCCGAGCGAGCGCCTGGTCGGCGATCGATCGATCGATGCCGCCGTCGCCCCGGACCTGGGCATAGTCGCGAACGCGCTTCAAGAGGCGATTGGCGATGCGAGGCGTTCCGCGCGAGCGGCGAGCGATCTCGTACGCTCCCTCACTATCGATCGGCGTCTCGAGAAGCTGCGCCGACCGCTGGACTACCCGCGTCAGCTCTTCCGGCGTGTAGAAATCGAGGTGGTACGGCAAACCGAAGCGGTCCCGGAGCGGTGCGCTCAAGAGGCCGGTCCTCGTGGTGGCGCCCACCAGGGTAAAGCGTTGCAACGGAAACTTGATCGTCCGCGCGTGCGTTCCCTTCTCGATGACGAAGTCGACCGCGAAGTCTTCCATCGCGGAGTAGAGAAACTCCTCGACGGCGCGAGGAAGGCGATGGATCTCGTCGACGAACAGCACACTTCCGGACTCGAGACCGGTGAGAATGCCCATGAGATCGCCCTGCCGCTCGAGCGCGGGCCCTGAGGTGGCCACGAGATTGGTCTGCATCTCGTGCGCGATCACGTGGGCCAGCGTCGTCTTGCCGAGACCGGGCGGACCATGCAGAAGCACGTGGTCCAGTGACTCGCCACGCCGGCGTGCCGCCTCGATGGCGATGCCCAGGTTCTCCACCACCGTGCGCTGCCCGGCCTGGCCGTACTCGGAGAGAGTTTTGGGGCGAAGACTGGTGAACACCGCCTGTTCGGCGGCGGGATCGATGCCGTCTGTGCCGTCAGCGGCCGACAGCGCCGGCGTCCGCGTCAACTTCTTATCCTCTCTTTCGCGCGCCGAAGCGCGCCTGCATCGTGCACCTCCACGAGGTGCAATGTCCAGTCCGCGGCGTTGCCTGCCGGGTCCGCGCCTGTCATGTGGCGGCCGCCCGCTCGCCTCGATACACCTCGGAAATCAGCTCCTCGGGGCTGGAGATGTCCGGGCGGCGCTTGAGCGCGGCCTGAACTTTCGAGGTTGCTTCACCCCGCTTGTATCCCAGGCTCAGGAGAATATCGACGCCGTCTTCCTCGAGCTGGTGGCCCGGTGGCGGCGCGATGCCGTCGACGGGGACCGATGTGTATCCCTGGTCGCGCAGCAGCGCCTCTTCGGTCACCTTACCGCGCAGCGTCGCGACCATCTTCTTCGCCGTGCGATCTCCGATTCCAGGCAGCTTGCGAAGCAGCGCGAGGTCCTCCGACTCGATAGCCTGCGCGATGGTCGAAACTGACAACGTCAGGGCGCGTGCCGCTTTAAGTGGCCCGATGTCTTCAACGCTGATGAACTTCTCAAAGAAGCGCTTTTCGTACCCGCTGTTGAACCCGATCAATGTAGGGCGCACCTGTCGCTCGGTGACGTGATAGTAGATCTCGAGCTCCAGTGGTTCCCCATCGACCCGCCCTTCGAGACTACGGAGGACAAAATGGGGGAGGAAGACCTCGTAGCCGACACCTCCGACGTCGATGACGACGCGGTCCGCCATTTTTCGCTTAAGTGTTCCATGAAGATACGAGATCACGCGGCACAACCTTCTCCGAGCGTCGCGCTCCAGGCCTATTGTGCCTCGAATTTTGGCTTGAAGTCAAGGAAAGTGGCCGATTCTCCGTCAGAGTCGACGTCTTCCGCGCGGGAATCATTATTGGGACAAAAGTTCGTGCACGTCGCCTGGGATGGAAGTGGTGCACGTCGGCCGCGCGGCCGCGTCCGGGTGTGAGCGGAGGTGGTGACTCCGGTCGCGATCGTCCACTTCACCGGTCCACCCGAGGTTGGCGGCGTGGAGGGTCTGCTCCCCGCGCTGGCGGGCGCGGTAACTGCCGCCGGCAAGGAGCCGATCATTGTGGCCGGCAGCGGGCAGCTGATCGGCCACGAGGTCCAGGTTGTCGAAGCCATGCACCCGCTCGATCCGGCCGTTCGCGCCGCCGCCACGGAGCTCGGCGCCGAGTTGCCGCCGGACGATCACGCGTTGGTGAGCCGCCTCTGTGACCGGCTGCGCCCGCTGCTGGGTCGATGCTCCGACGTGTGGGTTCTCAACTGTCTCACCGTGCTGCTCAATCCGTTCCTCACGGTGGCCCTCCTGAGACTGCTGGAGGAGACTCGCGGCTCGACCTGGATCTCCTGGTCGATTGACGTGACCGCGACCAGCAGCCACCACACCGCCCGTCACAGCGCCGCTCTACACGCTTTGCGCCGCTTCGGGAGTCGAGTATCACATGTGACGGTGTCCGAGTACCGCCGGCTCGAGCTGGCGCGCCTGCTCTCGATCTCGCCGGCCGCGATAGCGGTGGTCCCACCACCGATCGAGGCGTCCGCGTGGCTGAAGCTGGGTGAGGAGGCACGCGCCGTCGTGGCGCAGCTCGAGTTCGGGACCGCCGACGCGGTGATTCTGACGCCTGCCAAGCTCCTTCCCCATAAGAACCTGACGATCATCCCACAGGTCGCGGCCCGGCTGCGTCGCGAAGTTCCACGGCCACTCTTCCTGGTGACCGGGCCGTCCTCACCCCACGACGACGCCGGCTCTTGCCGGGTACGCGGCGAGTTGCGGCAGCTAGCCACGCACCACGGGGTACACGATCTCGTGCACATCGTTGCCGGCTCGAGTAGCCCGCCACCTGCCCGCGAAGCGGTTCGAGATTTGATGTTGTTGTCCGACGCGGTGTTTCTGCCGTCTCTCGAGGAAGGCTACGGGCTTCCGGTCGCCGAGGCCGTGCTCCTCAGAACGCCGGTCGTGTGCACCGATCTCCCGCCTCTGCGCGAGGCCGGAGGCGATTGGCCCGTCTACGTCGACCGTGACGCCACCGCGGATGACATTGCTCGCTGCCTGGCCGAAGTTGTGAGCGCGAGGGGACACGCTCGACGCCACGAGCTGTACCGGTCCGCGGGGCAATTTCACCGCCAGGTCGCCGAGCTGCTGTCGGCGCCGGTTCAGCCGAAGGTGTAGACCGTTGTGATGTCGGCCGTGATCTGGAGCTGGCCGGGCTGCACATTGGTCCCGCTGCCGGCCTGGCCGGCCGGTGTCGGCGCCGCGTAGTTGATCGGGTTGCTGTACGACGCCTCCGAGACCGACCCGATCCCGGAAATCGTCACACCAAGCGCCGCTGCGAGGCTCTCGGCTCGTTTTCTGGCGTCTCCCACCGCCGCCTGAAGCGCCTGTGATCGCGCGTTGGAAGGATTGGAGAGCCCGAACTGCACCCCCCAGGAGTTGTTCGCTCCCGCGGCCACCGCTGCGTCGAGCACGCTACCTACTGAGTTGACGTCGGTGATTTTCACCGTGAGCTCATGCGTCGCCACGTAGGCATTGCTTTGCGAGTCATACCAGATTGAGAGATTGCTGGTCTGGATATGCGACGCGGGGATCCCCTGCGCCTTCACCGCCGCCACAACCGCGTTGGTGCGTGACGAAGCGCTGGCCAGTGCGCTCTGCGCATCCATGCCGCGCGACTCGACCCCCAGCGAGAGGGTGGCTGTATCCGGGGCGACGTCCGCCTCACCGTGGCCATTGACGGTAATGGTGTGGCCGGTGCCGCCGGCCTTGACCGGCGCGCCGACGTTTCCTCGCGCGGCCACGTTCGTGGCGGCAACGAGGGCGGCGGCAACGACGACGGCGGTGACGACGGCGGCGATGACGAGGGCGTACCGACGTGTTCTCATGGCAACCTCCGTTAGGATTCTGTGCTGGACTCTCTGGAACAACGTTCGGTAGCCCGCATTGTGACATCCGGTCAACGTCCCGCGGGCGAGTCTTTGGTGGGAAACGTGCCGTTTCCGTACGATTGACCTACGATTTCCCGTCGGAGAGAAGGCATTGTGGGGCTGATTCTGCGCAACGGCACGCTGGTTGATCCGGCTCTGGGCATGCTCGAGAAAGGTGACGTGCTCGTGTCTGGTGCACGCATCGAGTCCGTGGGCGGCCAGGTGCCGGAGGGCGGTCACGAGGGTGTCGATTGCTCCGGTTGTCTCGTCCTGCCGGGGAACGTGTGCGCGCATACTCACCTGTATTCCGCTCTGGCACGGGGCATGCCGGCGCCGCCTCGCGCTCCCTCCACCTTTCCCGAGATCCTTGAGCTTATCTGGTGGCGGCTTGATCGAGCGCTTGACGCCGCTTCGATCCGTTATTCGGCGCTGATAGGGCTCCTCGACGCCGCGCGGGCGGGGACCACGTCCCTGGTTGACCACCATGCGTCACCAAACTTCATCGACGGCTCACTCGACATAATCGCGGACGCGTTCGAAGAAGTGGGACTGCGTGGCGTCCTCTGCTACGAGGTAACCGATCGCGGCGGACGCGAGCGCAGTCGGGCCGGTCTTCGCGAGAACGTCCGGTTCATGAACGAGAACCAGCGAGATGGAGTGCGGGGCATGATGGGGGCGCATGCCAGCTTCACACTGGAAGACGATACACTCGTGGAGCTGGCAGGCGCCGCGCGCGAGCAGGGGACAGGCGTCCATATCCACGTTGCCGAGGATCGCTGCGACCAGAATGACTCGCTGCGGCGCTCAGGTCAGCGTGTGGTCGGCCGCCTGGAGGGGGCCGGCGTGCTCAGTCCGCGATCGATCGCCGCACATGGGGTGCATCTCGACAGGGGCGAGCTGGACTCCCTGCAGAGAGTCGGCGCCTGGCTGGTTCATAACTGCCGTTCGAACCTCAACAACAGCGTCGGGCGGGCACCGGTGCAGCGCTTCGGCGGCCGCGCTGCGCTCGGAACCGACGGCATCGACGGCGACATGTTTGCCGAGAGCAAGACTGCCTTCTTCCGGGCACGCGAGGACGACCTGGCGACGAGCGCCGATCGTTTCGTGGAGCTACTGCAGGCCGGCGCGGCGCTCGTGTCCGAGTCGTTCGACGCGCCGCTAGGAAGGCTTCAGCCGGGATCGGCCGCGGACCTCATCGTGCTGGAGTACGAATCTCCGACGCCGCTCACTGCCGGCAATTTTCCATGGCACTGGATGTTCGCCCTCGGCACTGACCGGGTTCGCGACGTCATGGTCGGCGGCCGGTGGATCGTGCGAAACCGCGAGCTGCCCGGCCTCGACGAGGAGCGGATCCGGCGGCGGGCCCGGGAAGAGGCGCACGCTCTCTGGGGGAGGATGGAGGGGCTGTGAGATGAGAAATCTCGAGCTATATCTCCGCCCGGAGTCGCCTCAGCAGGCCGTCGAGATGAAACGGCAGCGCGGGGACGAGGCTGTCTACCTGGGCGGCGGGTCGGACCTCCTGGTGCACCGGCCTGACGGTGCGCGCGTGGCGATCGACATCCGGCACGCCGGCATCTCGCGAATCTGGCGGCAAGACGGCCACATCCACATCGGCGGCGCCACGCTTCTCCGCGATGTGGAGCTCGACCTGCCTCAGGTGGCCGGGGGGATGCTGCGCGAGGCGGTGCGGGAGACCGCTCCCTGGCTGATCCGCAACGCGGCAACGCTCGCCGGCAACATCGCGAACGCGTCCCCCGCCGCCGATGCGGTACCGGCGCTGCTGGCGCTCGACGCGCAGCTGAACCTGCTGGGGGAGTTCGAAGAGTCGGCGTCGCTTGAGGACACGCTGGTCGGTCCCCACCAGACTGCGCTGCGCGGCCGCCTGATTCACAACATCTTCATCGACAAGGACGCCGCCCGTCGCACCGGCGCGTTCATCAAGCTGTCGAGGAGCAAGTCCGACATCGCACAGGTGAACGTCGCGGTTGCATTTCGGCGGGACGGCACGGTCGTGCGCGACGTGCGGATCGCCCTCGGAGCGGTAGCTCCAACCGCGATCCGGGCCCACGCCGCGGAGGCCGAGCTCGAGGGCAGGCCGGTGGGTAGCGAGACTCTCGAGTCCGTCGCGCGGGTCGTTGCTACCGAAGTCAGGCCGATATCCGACTGGCGAGCGTCGGCCGACTATCGAAGGCGAATGAGCGCTGTACTCGTGCGACGCGCGATTGAAAGCGCGTACGCGCGATCTGGAAATGGAGTCTAGGCGTGGAGCTTTCGCTCACCATCAACGGAGATGAGGTCACCTGGGACGTGCCGGCGTACGAGACGTTGTTGAACGCGCTCCGCCGCTACGGCTACACGGGCGCCAAGCGAGTCTGTGAGTCGGGGGAGTGCGGAGCCTGTGCGGTGGTGGTTGACGGACTCGCCGTCGACAGCTGCATCATGCTCGCGGCGCAGGCCGACGGAAGCAACATCACAACGGTGGAGGGCCTCGAAGGCGCGGGACGGCTGCACCCGGTGCAGGATGCCTTCGCCGCGAACGGGTCGATTCAGTGCGGTTTTTGCATCCCCGGTATGATCGTCGCTGCCGCCAACTACCTGGAAACCCATCCGCAACCCACCGAGACCGAGATCCGGCACATGCTCATCGGCAACCTCTGCCGTTGCACGGGCTACAAGAAGCCGGTTGAGGCGATTCTGGCCGCGGCGCGAGGGACCGACCGATGAAACTCGATCTCGCCGTCGTCGGAACGCGTGCGCGCAAGGTCGACGCCGTGAAGCTGGCGACCGGGCGCGCCACCTTCGTCGACGATGTGGACATGCGGGGGCTCCTCCACGGCCGCCTGGTGAAAAGCCCGCACGCGCATGCCCGGGTCCGGGCTATCGACACGGCCGCGGCCCGCGCCTTGCCCGGAGTCCGGGCGGTCATCACGCATGAGGATGTGCCTCGCATTCCGTACACCTCGGCAGGGCAGTCCTGGCCGGAGCCCTCGCCCTACGATATGTTCGTACTCGACAGCAAAGTCCGCTTCGTCGGCGACCCGGTGGCCGCAGTGGCGGCGGACACGCCGGAAATCGCGCAGCGGGCCGTCGACCTGATCTCCGTCGACTACGAGATGCTGCCGGCGGTGCTCGATATGCACGACGCAATGAAGCCGGGCGCGCCCTGCATCCACGACGAGGAAGAGAGCTACGGGATTCACGACGCGGCCCACAACGTCGCGGCGCACATCGACGTCGAGATCGGCGACGTCGAGCGGGGCTTCGCGGATGCCGACCTCGTGGTCGAGAATGACTTCTTCGTGCAGTACCAGCAGCACACCTGCCTGGAGCCGCACGTCACGATCGCCTTCCACGACGAAGATAGCCGGCTGGTGCTGCGCACGTCGACCCAGATTCCGTACCACTGCCGGCGAATGATCGCCTTCGCGCTGGACATACCGGTTCGCCGGGTGCATGTCATCAAGCCGCGTGTTGGAGGCGGCTTCGGCAACAAACAGGAAGTTGTGACCGAACCGATTGCCGCCGTTCTGGCGATGAAGACGGGCCGGCCCGTGAAGCTCGAGTATTCACGTCTCGAGGAATTCACGATCGCGCGCATGCGCCACCCTCAACATCTCCGCCTGAAGACCGGCCTGCGCCGCGACGGTTCGATCACTGCCAACAGTCTCCACGTCCTGACGAACACGGGGGCGTATGGCACCCACGCGCTCACCGTCACCGGTAACACCGGCACCAAGCCACTTCCGCTCTACCGCACCTCGAACATGAGGTTCTACGCCGACATTGTCTACACCAACCTGCCGATCTCCGGTGCGTTTCGCGGTTACGGCGCGCCACAGGGCTTCTTTGCAATGGAAGTGCAGATGGACGAGGCGGCCGAGGCTCTCGACATGGACCCGCTGCAGTTCAGAAGGCTCAATCACATTCGGCGTGGAGATACCGATCTTATGAGCGCGGCGGCGGGCGAAGGCAGCGGCAAGAAACCGCGCGTCATGCACTCCTGCGGGCTGCCCGAGTGCCTCGACCGTGGCGCAGAGGCAATCGGTTGGGCGCACAAGCGGGGTCGTCCCGGTACCGGCAGGCTCCGTCGAGGAGTGGGGATGGCGATCCTGATGCAGGGCAGCGGCGTGGCCGGTGATGAGCTGGCCGCGGCGGCGCTCAAGATGAATGAGGACGCCTCATTCAATCTCATGGTGGGCTCGGCCGACATCGGAACCGGCAGCGACACAACGCTGTGCCAGATCGCGGCGGAAGTTCTGGGCGTGCCGGTCGATAACATCGTCATTCGCTCCGGCGACACCGACGACATCAGCTTCGATTACGGCGCCTACGCCAGCAGCACCGCCTACATCACGGGTACATGCGTGCTGAAGGCGGCCGAGGACGCCCGCCAGCAGATCGTCGCAGTGGCCGGGAGAATGATGGACGAGGACCCGGAAGGATTGCTCGTTCACGATGGCAGGGTGACCTCGCTCGACGGAAAGAGCGTGACGCTGCAGGAAGTAGCGCTGGACTGTCTCTATGGCAAGGAGAAGACGTTCATCAGCGGACGCGGCTCGCACGCCACGCACGAAAGTCCACCGCCGTTTGTCGCGATGTTCGCAGAGGTTGAAGTCGACGTCGAGACCGGACAGGTGCACCCGGTGCACATCGTCACCGCGGTGGACGTAGGAAGAGCGCTGAATCCCGACATCTGCGAGGGTCAGGTGGAGGGAGCGGTGACACAGGGATTGGGATACGCTCTCACCGAAGAGATCCAGATCGGGCCGGACGGCAGGGTTCTTAACCCGTCGTTCATGGATTACAAGATCTACTGCTCCGCGGACATGCCGGAGCTCACCACCATCCTGGTGGAGGCCGAGGAGCCGACAGGGCCGTTCGGCGCGAAGAGTGTCGCCGAGATCGCGATCAACGGCCCGGCGCCGGCGATCGCGAACGCCATTCACGACGCACTCGGAATCCGACTCCACTCGCTTCCAATGACGGCGGAGAAGGTTCTGGCGGCGCTCGAGGCGAAGGCGGGCCAGCCAATGGGGGCGGCGTCATGACTTCCGGCTCGATACCGACCCCGGTTCGGTGGGACCGTCGATCCGCGCTCGCCGGCACGATCCTCGAGACCGCGGGGCTAACCCCGCTGGTGGCGTTGCGTCGGGTGCTCGACGGCGTTGACGTGGAGCTGCTGGTCAAGGTCGAGTACTTTGGGCCGAGCGGGAGCGTGAAGGACCGGATCCTTCCGTTCATGGTCGCGCAGGCGGAGGCGCGAGGTGAGCTGCGTGCCGGCATGACCATCGTCGAGGCGACTACCGGCAACACGGGCATCGCCACCGCCATGACCGCCGCTGCTCGCGGGTATCCGGCGATCGTGGTCATGCCGGAGGGCATGAGCGACGAGCGCAAGAAGACGATCAGCGCCTACGGAGCCACCCTGATTCTCACCCCGGGCGCCGAGAGTGACGTGGACCTCGTGCTCGCCAGGGTCGCCGAGCTGAAGGCCGAGCGGCCAGGCGAGCTCTGGGAGGTATCGCAGTTCACGAACGCCGATAACGTCGCGGCGCATTACGCAACGACCGGGCCGGAGATCTGGGAACAGACCGGCGGCAAGCTCGACGCATTTATCGATGCCCAGGGCACCGGCGGCACGCTGAGCGGCGCCGGCGCGTTTCTCCGCGAGCAGGATCCCGCCGTGCAGGTGTTTGCGATCGAGCCGGAGGAGTGTCCGATTCTCGCGGGAGGAGGCTGGGGACCGCACCGCATTGAGGGCATCGGCGATGGGTTCATTCCCGATAACCTCCACCTCGACGTGCTGGATGGTGTGGTCGAAGTGAGCTCGGACGAGGCAATCGGAATGGCGCGCCGTCTGGCGCGCGAAGAAGGAATCTTTTGTGGAATCTCGTCCGGCTGCAACGTGGTTGGAGCGCTGAAGCTGGCACGAGCCCAGCCCGATCTGCGGCGGATCGTCACGATTCTCAGCGATAACGGCCTGCGCTACCTTTCCACTGAGTTGTGCGGCGATGTCGAGGATCTCGACGTGCCCGAGCGGGAGCATCCGGCGGCCGATGCCGACCGTGAGAAGCTCGCGCGCCACCCGTTGCCTGTCATTCGCTAATCGATCTGGCGGCGCGCTCGTTCCGCCGAGCGCGCCGGGTCAAGGGGGATCGCATCAAGACAACCCTCCGCGGCAAGGACTACATCGCCACCCAGGACTGGAGCGTCGAGGACCTGGAGACGGTGCTCGACGTCGCCCACGACGTGAAGCGCCGGTTTGCTCTTGGCGAGCCGACGAGGCTCCTTCCCGACAAGACGCTCTTCATGATCTTCTTTGACAAGTCGACGCGAACCAGGAACGCGTTCGAGGCAGGCATGACGCAGCTTGGGGGACACGCGCACGATCTGACTCCGGACGTCATGCAAATCTCGCACGGCGAGAGCGCCAAGGACACGGGAATCATCCTGTCCCGCTACGGTCACGGAATCGCCATCCGGCACGATCTCGAGCCGGGCAAGGGAGATGCCTACATTCGCGGCGTTGCCCGGTACGCGGACGTGCCCGTGATCAACCTGCAGTCCGACATCGACCATCCCACACAGACCATCGCGGATCTCATGACAATACGGGAGAAGTTTCCCGAAGGAGTGCGCGGTCTCAAGATGGCCGTGTCGTGGGCCTATGCGCCCAGCTACGCGAAGCCGATGTCGGTCCCGCAGGGACTGATCTGGTTGATGACGCGCTTCGGCATCGACGTGACGCTCGCGCACCCGCCGGAGTACTCCTTGATGAAGCAGGTTGTCGAGGACGCCCGCACCAATGCCGAGAAGAGCGGCTCCAGCTTTACCATTACCGACGACATGGACGCGGCCTTTGAGGGCGCCGATATCGTCTACCCCAAGAGCTGGGGAATCGAGGAGCTCTTCTCACGACCGGATGAAGCACTGGCGATCTCCGCTCGCTACAAGGACTGGATCTGTGACGAGCGCCGCATGTCGCTTGCCCAGCCGGGCGCAGTTTACATGCACTGTCTCCCGGCGGATCGAGGGTACGAGGTAACGGATGCCGTGATCGACAGCGAGCAGTCGATCGTGTACGACGAGGCAGAGAACCGCCTGCACACGGCAAAGGCCATCATGGCCCTGACGATGGGCGGTAAGGGCGAAGCTTCGAGTGCGTAGGCGCTGGGTCGCAGTCGCCCGGGGTGACGAGCCGCCGGACCTGGTGCTTGCCGGCGGAATGGTGCTGTCAGTCTTTTCCGGCGAGGTCTTTCGCGCGGACGTCGCGGTCGCCGACGGTCATGTCGTGGGCGTGGGGGAATACGACGGACCGGTCAAACGAGATGTCTCTAACCGCTACCTGGTCCCGGGGTTCATCGATGGGCATTGCCACATCGAGAGCTCCAAGCTCGACGTGGGCGAATTCGCGCGCTGCGTCTTGCAAAGGGGCACGACCAGCGTCGTGGTGGACCCGCACGAGCTGGCGAACGTGCTCGGCACCGCGGGCGTGGAGTATGTCCTGCGGGCGAGCAATGGGCTGCCCCTCGGCGTGTACGTGATGATGCCTTCGTGTGTACCCGCGAGCGCCTTCGAATCCCCCGCCGAGACACTGACCGCCGGAGATTTCGCCGAGCTGCTGGGTCGGCGCCGCGTGATTGGTATCGCAGAAATGATGAACTATCCGGCGGTCATCGCCGGTGACCCGGCAGTGTTCGACAAGTTGGCGCTCACCGGGTTCTCGCGAATCGACGGGCACGCTCCCGCTCTCTCCGGCCGGGCGCTCAACGCCTACCTCGCGGCCGGCCCCACCAGCGACCACGAATGCACCACGCTGGAGGAGGCGCGCGAGAAGCTGCGGCTCGGGATGTGGATCATGATCCGCGAAGCGTCGATGATCCGCAACCTGGAGGCGCTGCTCCCCCTGGTCCAGCAACACGGCACCGACAATTGCATGTTCGTCACCGATGACCGCGAGGCCGGCACGCTGCTCGGCGAGGGTCACATGAACTCCATCGTGCGGAAAGCCACGGCGCTCGGCCTTTCGGTTGCCGACGCCGTCAAGCTTGCCTCGCTCAACGTCGCCCGCTACCACGGCCTCGAGGGCCGCGGCGCCATCGCCCCGGGATACTGGGCGGACATCCTCGTCCTGCCGGATCTCGTGCGCTTCGAGCCGGAAGCAGTCCTGCGCGAGGGGCGCGTGGTTGTCGAGGCGGGCGAATGCCTGCCATTCGATCGACATCCCGTTCCGGACACGGTACGACACACCGTGCGAACCGCGCCGCTCGAGAGCTCCTCCTTCGTCGTGGGCGACCGCGGTGATACGTGCATTCGAGTCCTCGACCTGGTGCCCGACCAGGTTCTGACCCGAGCCGGCACCGCGCAGCCCGCTCGCGCCGGGGGCCGGCTGCTTGCCGACCCGGAGCGGGACCTGGCGAAGCTCGCGGTGGTCGAGCGTCACCACTCCACGGGCCGTGTCGGTCTTGGATTCGTGCGCGGGTTCGGGCTGAAGCAAGGAGCGTTCGCGTCCACCGTGGCCCACGACGCGCACAACCTGGTTGTCGTCGGAGTGAGCGACGACGACATGGCCGCGTGTGTCGGCGCACTGTCTTCGGCCGGCGGTGGACTGGCAGTCGCACGCGACGGCCGGGTGGTGGGTCTTCTCCCACTCGAGATTGCCGGCCTGATGAGCACGGCGCCCGCTGAAGAGGTGGTCAATCAATTGGAGAAGCTCGAGCGCGCGCTGCGGGACATGGGCGTGACGCTCGAGACGCCGTTCATGTATCTCAGCTTTCTGGCTCTCTCCGTCATACCCGAACTGCGGCTGACCGATCAGGGGCTGGTAGACGTTCAGAGGTTTGAGATCGTCCCGCTGGGCATCTCGTGAGCACGCAGCTCTTCGCGAATTACCGGTACCTGGCCACCATGGACGACGCCGGAACCGAGCTCCGGAACGGTTTCGTTCTGGTCGAAGACGGGTGGATCACCCACGTCGGAACCGAGCCGCCTACGCACTCCGTCGACCGACGGGTGGACTGCGCCGGGTACATCGTGATTCCCGGTTTGGTGAACGCGCATCACCACCTGTACCAGACCCTCACCCGCGCGTTTCCCGAGAGCACAGGCGTATCGCTCTTTCCATGGCTCGAGATGCTCTATCCGATCTGGGCCGGTCTCGACGAGGACATGATCTATGCCTCGACTCGTGCCGGCCTTGCCGAGCTGGCGCTTTCCGGCTGCACCACCAGCGCGGACCACCTGTACGTGTTTCCTTCCGGAAGCGACGGCTTTGTCGATGCCGAGATCCGGGCGGCGCAGGACATCGGTCTCCGTTTTCACGCCACTCGGGGCAGCATGGACCTCAGTGAGAAGGATGGAGGGCTGCCGCCGGACCAGGTCGTACAGCCGATCGACGAGATCCTGGCAGAGACGGTTCGCCTGATTCAGCACTATCACGATCCCTCGCCGGGGGCCCACACACGGATCGGGGTGGCCCCGTGCTCTCCCTTCTCGGCCAGCACCCAACTGATGCGTGAGTCGGCGTCCCTGGCCAGGGAGTACGGAGTGCGCTTGCACACTCACATCGCCGAGACAAAGGACGAGGATACGTACAGCCGTGAACGCTTTGGCCTCTCCCCCGTCGAGCTGCTCGACTCGGTCGAGTGGGTGGCAAGCGACGTGTGGCTGGCGCACTGCGTGCATCCGTCCGAAGGTGATGTGAGGCTCCTGGCCGGCGGCGGCTCGGCGGTGGCGCACTGTCCCACCTCCAACATGCTGCTGGGCTCCGGACTTGCTCCGACGCCCCGCCTGCTGGCTGCCGGCGTGCAGGTTGGGCTGGGAGTCGACGGCAGCTCCTCAAACGATGGAAACGATCTGCGGAACGAAATGAAGCAATCGCTGCTCTCGGCCCGGGTTCGCGACGGCGCGAACGCCCTCTCGGCTCGACAGGCGCTCTGGATGGCGACGCGTGGCGGAGCGGCCTGTCTCGGCCGTGACGATATCGGCGCCATCGAACCCGGCCGCGCCGCGGACCTCGTTCTCTTCGAAGCGGACGACCTGGCACTGGCCGGCGGCGAGGAAGATATGCTCGCGGCCATTGTGCTCTGCAGCGCGCGGCCCGCCTCCGTCTACGTGCACGGGCGCCAGGTGGTGAGCGGCGGGCGGCTGCTCAGCGCGGATGTCGACGAGATCGCGGGCCAGCAGCGAGCGGCTTCGCGACGGCTCCTGGAACGCGGTCGAGGCGGCTGATCCACGCGTCAAAAACGTCAGGCGTTGCGTTGACACCGATCCCGCCGTTCTATAAGCTGTCGGCGTCTACAGCCCACCTCAGTGGAGTTTCATGCGCGAAGGAGGAAGCAACAGGAAGCGGGAAGCTGCGCGACGCCACCTCGAAATCGAACGTCAATCGAGACCAAAGACTTACCTCGGAGGAGAGAAGATGAGGATTGTGTGTCGCCGTCATCTGGCGATTTCGCTGCTGGCGCTGGCCGGCCTGGCGGTAGGAAGCTTCGGCGTGGGGCGGAATGCTCTGGCCAGCTCGCCGTCCCACCACGCGCGGGCAATGACGACCGTCCATTTCTACCTGAACTGGCTGTCCAACGTAGAGTTTGCCGGTCTGTGGGTGGCTCAGCACTACGGCTGGTGGAAGAAGGCCGGCATCAACATGACCTACACGCAGTGGTCGCAGTCGGTCGTTCCCGAGACGGACGTCCCGCAACACCCCGGCAACCAGTTCGGGTTCCAGAGTGGCGCTGCGCTCGCCATCGCGCGCGCTCAGGGTGTGAAGGACGTGGCGCTGTACACGGACACGCAGAAGTCCGTCTTCGGCCTGACCGTCCTGAACAAGAGCCATATCACGAGCTTGAAGCAGCTCAAGGGCAAGAAGATCGGCTACCAGCCGCACGAGATCTACGTCCCCGAGACGATGCTGGCCAGCGTGGGATTGCAGCCCCAGCGTGACTACAAGCTGGTGCCGGTGTCATTCGACATCTCGCAGCTGACGAGTGGGGCGGTGGATGCCTATGAGACTTTCCTGACGAACGAGCCGATCACGCTCGACATGCAGGGAGTCAAGAACCACAGTTTCGCCGCGGCCGACTACGGGTTCCACTTCTACGACGACGTCATGTTTACCACCGACGGAATGATCCACAAGAACCCGGCCCTGGTAAAGAAGGTGACGCAGATCGTGGCGAAAGGGTTTACGTGGGCCCACCAGCACCCGGTGCAGGCGGCCCAGATCACGGTCGCCGGCTGGTTCCCCGCCGCGAAGGGCACGAGCGCCCAGGCGAATCTGACGCAGCAGAAGCTGGAGAGCCAGAAGTTCATCCCGTTCTCGCGCGACTCGCACGGTGTCTTTAGCGGGCGTATGACGGCTTCGTACTGGCAGGACAGCGTGAACACGCTGTTCAGGTACGGGCTGATCAAGTCGAAGCCCCCAGTTTCGTCCTTATTCACGAACCGGTTCAATCCGAACACGATGTAGGAAGTTCCGACCGCGTACCATTGGGGGGACGTTTCGGCGTCCCCCCGCTCGCGTCTTCAAGGAGCCACACGTGCCGCTGCTCGAGCTGCAGGGGGTCTGCTACACCTACCCGGGGTCGCAACCCGTGGAGGCGCTGCGCGACATCTCCTTCGACGTGGAGCGCAACGAGTTCGTCTCCGTGATCGGACCTTCCGGGTGCGGAAAGTCCACCCTGCTGCGACTGATATCGGACCTACTGCCGGTCACCGGCGGACGTGTGCTGATAGGCGGCGAGGGCTCGCGGGTCGCGCGTCGGAGACGGGAGATCGGGTTCGTCTTTCAGGAACCGGCTCTGATGCCCTGGCGCTCCACCGCGAAGAACGTACGACTACCGCTCGAAGTGCTCAAGCGGGACCGCGCCGGAGGACGCCAGACCGCCGAGTCGCTCCTGAACCTGGTTGGACTGGGTGAGTTCGCGGGCAAGCGCCCTGATCAGCTCTCGGGCGGGATGCGGCAGCGAGTCAGCATCGCCCGCGCGCTGACCTACGATCCGCCTCTGCTCCTCATGGACGAGCCCTTTGGAGCGCTAGATCAGATCACGCGCGATGAGATGAACAACGAGCTGCTGAATGTCTGGGAGCAGAAGCAGAGTACCGTGGTGTTCGTCACCCATAGCATCGGCGAGGCGATCTACCTGAGCGACCGCATCGTCGTGCTGAGTCCGCGTCCCGGACGCATCACCGACATCGTGGAGGTGGCCTTGCCGCGTCCGCGCGACCCGGCGATCAAGCGGTCGCGGCAGTTCTTCGAGATCGAGACGCAGCTCCTCGGGGCGCTGGAAGGTCGAAGCGTTCATGGCTGAGAAGGTCGAGATCCGGCCCGAAGCCGAGCTGACTTCCGGCGCCCCCGGATTGCCGGCGCGGCACGTGGGAGGGCTCGCGATCTGGTCCTCAGCATCCCGCTATCTCCTGCCGGCGGCCGTAGTGGCTGTATTTCTTGCCATCTGGCAGTTCGTGCCGCCCGCACTCAATATCCCGACCTACGAGCTGCCCAATCTCAGCACTACCCTGCAGGGCCTGCACGACGACTGGCCGAGCCTCGGCAATGCCCTGCTCGTCACCGTCCAGGATGCGCTTGCCGGATTCATTCTCGGCAACGCGCTGGCCATCCTTGGCGCCACCATCTTTGCCTACTCGGCGAACATGGAGCGGGCCTTCTACCCGCTTGCAATCGTGGTGCAAACGATCCCCATCGTGGTCTACGTTCCTCTCCTGATCATTCTTTTCGATCAGATGCCCATCGTGAGCTCGAACTCGCAGGCCATCGCGGTGGTGGGCGTGACCATCCTCATTTCCTTCTTCCCGACCCTGGTAAACATGACGGTCGGGTTCAAGTCGGTGGACCCGCGCGTCTTCGAGCTCATGCGACTGCTGAATGCGTCGAGGACGCAGATCTTCCTCAAACTGCGGTTCCCGTCGGCCATCCCGTTCCTGTTTTCGTCGCTGAAGATCACCTCGACCCTGGCGTTCGTGGGCGCAATCGTCGGCGAATGGATGGCAAACTCCGGCATCAACCCGGTGGGCCAGCTATTGAGCAATGTCGGCATACAGGATCTGCTGGGTTTCCCGACCAACCCGTCGCAGGCCACGGGTGTGGGGGGGCAGCTCAATTTGTTCTACTTCCGGCTCGACAAGCCCGGCCTCTTTGCATCGGTCCTGGCCGTCTCGGTCCTCACGATGCTCTTCTTCGGTCTGGTGACTCTCCTGGAGCGGGTGTTCGTTCCCTGGCAGCACCGCCAGTAGCCCGCACGTCGAGCGCGAGCGTTCCAAGACCTATCAAGGGGAGAACGAAGTTGGTCATGGCGAACAGCTCGAGGCCGAATGGGAGATAGCCGCTCCAGCCGAGCAGCGGCATTTCGAACACATGCCAGAAGCCGACATGAGGGATGTCGTACGTCCACTTCGGCATCGCCCAGTAGTTCCAGGCCTCCCAGAAGAAGCCACACATCAGCGCGCCGGCGGCGAACGAGAGTGCCGGCCCAAAGTGCCCCGACCACAGCTCCGCCACGATCGACGGACGTCCCAGCAGGTAGTTGATCGGATCGAGCAGGAAGAACATGCAGAGCCAGATCAGGCCGAAGGCGTAACCCGGGAAGAGTACCGGCAGGCTGATGCATGCCGCGCCCGCGACAAGGAGCGCTGCCAGCAGCGGTTTCGGAACGGCTCGCAAGCGAGTGCGCGCGGCGCCGGGTGGTAGCAGCGAGACCACGAAGAGGGACGAAGTCCACACCGCGGGCAGCACCAAGCTGAAGTCGATCGAGGCGAACGCCACGTAGCTCAGGCCGCTGTACGATTGAGCGCCGACGTACACCCAGTTCCGAACGGCAACATTGAAAAGCTCGAACAGCCACCAGAAGCCGACCGAGAGGCAGAGCAGTGCGGCGAACAGGCCGCGCCGGTCGGACCACAACGACGTACCGGTCTGGGTTTTCAGCGCGCCGTCGAGAACCAGCGTGTAGCCGAACCAGGCAAACGGGAAGTAATAGTCGGAGACCGGGCGATGGTGCGCAATGATGAGCGCTTCGCCGGCGAGGACCAAAATCGCCCCGGCGAATGCGTGTAGCGGCACGCGGCCAGGCCGGAGTCGGTCCGTGTGGCGCATGGCCGATTATACGGGGGCGCGTTGGCCGGGATTTGACACGCTTGGTACAATCACTGGTCTGTGGAGCGGGCAAAAGTAGAGGCAGCAGGTCGATCGGCGCGGGATTCCGCGCTCTTCAGCACGCGGGTCGTGACGATCGCGATTGCCGCGTACATCGCCCTCGTCGTGGTTGGCAGCTTCTACTTCCGGATCTCGCTCACCCCGGATCGACTTGCCGTCCTGCTGGTAATCGCCGCGCTTGGTACCGGTCGGGTTCGCGCCTTTCTTCGGGACTGGTCGATCTTCATCATCGTTTTCCTCGCGTGGCAGGTGCTGCAGGGGATGAGCAACAGCTTTACCCACGCCAGGCCGCATGTCTCCGAGATGATCAACCTCGACAAGCTGCTCTTCTTCGGACAGGTCCCGACCGTCTGGCTGCAACAGCACCTGTATCACCCCGGGCATGCATCGTGGTACGACATCGTGGCCGCGTTGTTTTACGCGATGCACTTCGTGTTCCCTCTGTGCTGCGCTTTCGCGTTCTGGTTTGTGAGGCGCCCGATCTTTCTCGAGTTCATGGCGTCGCTGCTTTTCCTCGCTCTGGCGGGATTCGCCACGTACATCGTCTTTCCGGCGGCCCCTCCGTGGATTGCCGCCCAGTGGTACCACGTCATTCCGCCGGTAACCCGCATATTCGCGGTAGCGCTGAATGCGATCGGTGGGCAACAGTCGTACAGCACGCTCTATCAGTGGGCATGGAGCCACGGCGGGTATGACTGGTACGGGGCCATGCCCTCGGAGCACGCCGCCTTCCCGTTCCTGTGCTTCCTCTACGCCCGCAAGGTGTGGAAGCGTGCCGGCTGGATCCTCCTGCCGTACTGCTTCGGTGTCTGGTTCTCCGTGGTGTACCTCGGCGAGCATTACGTCGCCGACGTCATCGCCGGCCTGGTGTATGCCGGGGCCGCCTACGCCGCGGTACAGCTGGCGCTGCGACGCCGCGCCGCGGCCGGACGTACCGCTCCTACCCAGGCGTCCGGGACGATCACGGACCGCGTCCCCGCCTGATCGACCTCGGTGCCGGCAAGCTGGATCCCGGGCCGGCGACTGCGCGCCGGAGGCCCGTTTCTCCTCACCGCTGCGGCCGTCGTCTGGTACCTCGCCTGGGAGGTCGCCCACCGCGGCGTCTACGGTTACCTGCAGAGCGTCTACCCGATCGATCCGGCAGACGAGTGGCGCTATACCGCCTGCAGCCGGCTGGTCGGACACGGTTACCAGCTTTTCAATCAGGTTTTCTCCGCCCAACCACCGCTTCTGTTTCTTTCGCTCGCCGGCGGAATGCGCATTGCCGGCGACTCCATCACGGGAGCGCGGTTCGCCGAGGTCACATTTGGGCTCGTAACCCTGATCTCCGCGGCCGTGCTGGCGTGGGTCCTGGGCGGACGCTGGACCGCCGCGGTCACCGCGGTGCTGCTCGCCGTGTCCCCCGGATTCCTGGTGTACGCACACACCGTCGAGGCGGAGGGACCGATGATGGCGCTCGCGACCCTGTCTCTGGCGCTGGCCGCGCTGACTCGCACTCGCGGAGCCTACGTGGCCGCGCCGGCCGGTCTCGCTCTCGCCGCCGCGGTACTGATGAAGCTCTTCGCGGTCGAGGCCGTACTTCCCGCCAGCTGGCTCATCGTGACGGGATCGAGCTCCTCGACCGGTCGGTGGCGAGTCCTCGGCGCCTTTTTCGCGTGCGCGGCGACGCCGGTAGCGCTGAACTTCGCACTCGTCTCGCCCCTTCACCAGTGGCAGCAGGTGGTGTCTCTCCATGACCGGGCGGCTTCGCTGGCGCTACCCGGCCTCCTCCCACCCGCCGACATCGTGCGCCGCTATGTGGAGATGGATATCGGGCTCACCGCGCTGTGCGTCGCCGGCTTGATCGCCCTCGCACTTGCCGCCCGCTGGAGACTCCTGGTGTTTGCAGGCCTGTGGCTGGGCGGCACGCTCGTCATGCTGCTCCTGTTCCGCCCATTGTTTCCGCACCACGCGGCCATTCTCGAAGCGCCGCTGGCGCTGACCGCCGGTCTGGGATTCTGCGCCGTGTGGGCGGCGGGCGGCGGCGCGTGGAGGCCGGCAGCACTGGCTACGCTGGCAGGGGTGCTGCTGTACCTCGTGGCACTTCCTCATCTGGCGGAAGCGGACCGGCACGTTTTGATGCCGGTCGACCGTTCGCCCGTCTACACGCTGGCCCGGTTCGTCGATGCGCGGACGCCCGCCGGCAGTTTCGCGGCGCTGGATAATCTCGAGGTCGCCGATGCCGCCCGCCGGCTTGTTCCTCCTCCGCTGTGCGACCCTTCCAACGTTCGGCGCCTTGCCGGATATCTCACCGCTTCGGACCTCATCGGCGCGACTCGCCGGTACCGTCCGGCCCTCGTGCTGTCGCAGGGCATTTACACGCAGGTTCCCGACTACCTTGCGTGGCTGCGAACACACTACCGGCCGGTTCGCGCGCCGGCCGGCGTCGCCTTCGCACCGCGGTAGCTACCTTCCCTCACGTATGCCCGAAGGTGATGGGGGCGCCGGGCACCGGAGGGGTGCCGGGTACGATGCGATGCAGTCTGAAGTTGAGGGTCAACTTCTGGTGTGGTCGGAGGGCGCCCATGGCCAGCGCCTCCGCGTACCCGGTTTGCGTCACGAAAATGGGTACCGCCGGGCCGGCGGGGAATCGGACTGAATAGGAGCCACGGGCGTCTGTGCGGGCCATTTTCAGCCCGCTACCGACCACGAGCAGCGCCAGATGGAGGGGAGCGCCGGTCGCGGCATCAACCACCCGGCCGGACAGCGTGGCGGTGAAGCTGGACGCTGGAATCGGCGTGGCGGTGGGGGCGCGGTGAAACACCGGGGGGCGTTGCGTGGCGGTCGCGCGCGGCGACGCGGGTGCGGTACGGCTCGAGCCGCAGCCCACCAGCAGGAGCACGCCGAGCAGAATCGGAGTCCGTCTCATCGTCTCATCCCACGACAGCCGGCCCTCGGGTTCAATCCCCGGCTGTCACCCTCAAGCTTATTCCGTGTACGAGGTGTAGGCGACGAAGTCCTGGCCGATGTAGGAGAAGATCACCTGGACCACGACGCTGTAGCCGGGCCACGCGTCGGCGTTCGGAAGCGTGCAGCTGGCCACGCCGTTCTGATCGGTGATCGCGTCGCATTCCTTGATCCCGTACTGGGTGTACCACTTCGAGCGCATTTCCAGGCCGGGTACCGCCCTTCCGGACACCAGGAGACTACCGGTTACGGTGACGGGGGCGTTCGGGGACGGATTGGCCGGCGTCATGGCCGCGGTGACCGTCACATCGCCGGCGGCGGGAGTCGGCGTCGGCGTGGGAGCGAAGCCGGCCGGCAGCTGCGAGCACGTCGTCCCCGTCACCGGCAGCTGGGCGCTGGAGGGGGCAAGGGAGGTGACGCCACCGGACGACACCGTCAGCGTGACCGCGTGCGGGCTCAGGTCCTGGACCGCCACCGGTCGAGGGCTGGCGCCTCCAGGAGTCTGCTCGTATGCGAGCACAGCCATGACATACTGGCCGGCGGCGACCGACGGGTCCGTGGTAGCAGTCAGTGTAGACACCGCCGCGCTGCCATACGGCGGGCCGGAAGAGGTGACGGTGATGGCGGGAGCGGGAGAAAACAAGACCGTCACACCGGTCGGGATATCGCAGGCGTAGAAGGCAACTCTTGCCGCGGCGGGCGCGGTGGCGGAGACCGAGAGGGTGGCC
>Ga0070735_10001177_pt1 | contig 25888 bp, 26 predicted proteins | sample Coa_R1_FD_66443 | JGI IMG/M metagenome (GOLD analysis project Ga0070735, IMG submission 66443) | Surface soil microbial communities from Centralia Pennsylvania, which are recovering from an underground coalmine fire - Coalmine... | ecosystem: Environmental > Terrestrial > Soil > Unclassified ...
GACTACAGCTACTGTACGGTTTGTCATGGTTCCAAGTTGGCCGGTAACCAGGCCATTGCGGCACCAGCCCTCGCCGGCATTGAGCCGTGGTACCTCACCGGACAGATCAAGTCATTCCGCGACCATCAGCGCGGTGAGAATTCGGTCCTGGATCCAGCGGGCGCGGAGATGGGTACCGTCGCAAGAGAACTGGGTGACGAGCGAATCGATGCCATCCAGCGGTACATCAACCGGCTCAGCGGTGAGTCCAAGGGCGAGCCCAGGCCTGTGTCGGTGACTGGCAACGCGGCGAATGGCCAACGCCTGTATGCAGCTCATTGCGTGGCCTGTCACGGTGCTCACGCAGAGGGCAATGTCGCACTTCACGCGCCGTCTCTGGCCCGGCTCAACGACTGGTACATTGTTGCATCGTTCAGGAAATTCCAGTCGGGCGGCCGCGGCACCTCCGCCGACCAAATGCGCCAGATCGCAGCAGCGCTGCCGAATGAATTCCCCATCAACGATGTCTCCAGCTATCTGATGACGCTGCACAACGCGAGAAAGAAATGAATCCAATGACCTCAGCCCGCCGGGCACAAACGTTCGCCGCTGTCCTGCTCGTAGCGCTGACCCCGCTGGCCATGGGCGCAGAGGGCACCATCAAGCGCAACGCAAGCCCGGGCGGCTTGTTCTCCTCGTCGATCTGGGTGGGCAGCACGTTGTATGTCTCCGGCATGTTGGCAACGCCGACGGTGCCGGCGAATGCACCAGCTGGCAGCAAGCCCAGTGTCGAAGGTGACACTCACGCCCAGACACTGAGCGTGCTGACGAACATCCAGAAGACCCTGAGGGAACAGGGGTTGGACATGGGGGATGTCATCCAGATGCGTGTCTATCTCGCCGGCGACCCCAACCTGGGTGGCAAGATGGACTTCGCGGGTATGAATTCCGCCTACAGTCAGTTTTTCGGTAGCAAGGAGCAGCCGAACAAACCGGTGCGCGCGACGGTGCAGGTGGCCGCGCTGGCACTGCCGGGTGCGTTAGTCGAGATAGAGGTGGTCGCGGCGAAGTAGCATCATTGCGGCGCCAGCTCGCTGTTATCCATAGCAGTCGCAATATCACGCGCCGTCTGGGCGAGCACCGGGGTGTAGGTGGACACCGTCTTGCTGTTCATCGCGCTGCCGAACGTCGTCATGCTCAACACGCCCGGAATATCCCGGCCCCGCAGGATGGGCACCGCGACTGTCCCGCTGGCGCCGGAGACCTTTGGCAAGCGTAGCCCGTAGCCGCGCTTGCGCGTCAGCTCCAATGTCGCCTGGAGCTCATGGTGGTCAATCGTGCCGTGTGGGGCCGCGGTACGCAGGATATCCAGCAGTATGGAGCGTTCGCCCTCGTCGCAGAACGCCAGATAGGTCTGCCCCATCGCCGACTCCAACAGGCCGAGCCGGTGCCCCAGAGTAGTCGCCTGCACGGCCAGAGGGCTGTACGGCATGGTGCTGTACCGAACCACCATGGCATCCCCATCAATGACGCCGATCGCCAGCGGCCACTTGATGCTCCTGGTGACCTTCAGAATCAGCGGCGCCCCCACGTCCACAACCAGCAGTTTCTCGCTGTAGGCAGCACCCAGGCGCCGCGCCTTGCCAGTCAGGTGATACAACCCCAGTGCGCCTTCGCGCCTGACATAGCCTTCGTGCTGGAGGGTGGAGAGGATGCGAAACACCGTCGGCTTCGGCAGGCCGGTGGCGATGTGCAGATCGTTCAGCGTGCAGGGCTGTCGTTCATTCATCGCGGTGAGCAGCTCCAGCGCCCGCGCGATCGACCTGATCTGCCCCCCGCGCGCCGGCATGACGCTAAGTCCATTGGCTGATATCGCCGCAGGCGATTTCAGCCAATGGACTACAACGGCTCGGCGTGCATGGCACCCACCGCGATCCGGTATTCGACCGTGGCCAAATAAAGATCGACTGCGGGCTTGCGGATGCCACAAACCTGCGCGGCGCTGCGCGCCGCCAGCCATTGCTGCACCTCGAGCGCGGCGACGCCGGCCTCGGCCACCACGGCCTCCGGATCCCAGCTATCGAACACCTCCAGACGGTCATCGCAGATGAGCTCCAGGAATCGAGCGTCCCACTCAGGATTGATGCGGAAGTCCGCCGCTACGCGCTTGCCGCTTGCGACCAGGTCGCCACCTACGATAGTCCGTTCGCCCAGATAACGCAGCCAGTCCTCTATCAGCATGCCACCTCGCATGCCGCCGTAGGTAAGATATTCGCGAATCTGCGCCGATTCATCGTTGAGCTGCTGCGGGAAGATATTCGCCGGGTGATGCGAGAGTCCACCCGAGGCGATGAAAGCCACCCGCTTGCCCAGCCCCTGAGCGAATTGGCCCACGGCCGTGCCGAATTGACGGATGCGCGCAAAGCGCGAGACAGGACGGCAGGTCGTATTGATCAGGATGGGCAACACCGGATAACGGCCCACGCCCCCCGCCAGCCAGTGCAGGGGCTGGGAGAAGCCGTGATCCACCAGCATCCGGTGCGACACGCAGGGATCGAATCCGCAATCGCGCAGATGCTCCACGCACGCCTCGACCGTGGCGCGCGGGACCTGCAGGACGCCCGGAAAGCCGCCGTAGTCGGCCAGCGCCTCGCACTCCATTCCCAGACAAAACGGCGGCACCAGATTCAAGTGCACGCCTGCATAGTGATCCGGAGCAAACAGCACGATCAGCTCGGGATCGAAGGCCTGCAGTTTGGCGGCGAGGCTTGCGTAAGCAGCCATGACTTCATCATGTTGCCGGGCGCGCGGATTCGGCAGCGCGATCGCCGGGCCATGCGAGACACAGGCTAGGAAGTACGGCATGTCAGCCCCGGTGAAATCGGCGCATGATCAGCCCGTTAGAAGCGAAGTGTTCTCCAAGGTTCCAATGCGCTCGATGGAGATGGAAACCTTGGTCCCGGGCTTCTCGAGCTTGATGTTCTGCACGGCGCCGCCGCCGCCGCCAGCGGAAGCCTTGAGCGCGGTTCCCATGGAGATGATGTCGCCCGGCAGCAAGGTCATATAGCCACTCAAGAATGCGATGACTTCAGGGACCTTGTAGAACAGATTCGCCGTGTTGTCCGAGGTGATCAGCTCGTCGTTCTCGCGGCACTCGATGACCAGATCGTGCGGGTTGGCGATCTCATCGCGGGTGACCAGCCACGGTCCCATGCAGGAAAACGTATCGCATCCTTTGTAGCGACCCGGATAGCTGACCCAGGTGTCAACATATTCGATCTCCCTGGGGTTGCCGTTCTTCGGGTGAATCGCGCGGTAGTGGAAAGTATCTTCGGCGCGCATGGTGGGAGAGGTCACATCGTTGTGCACAGTGTAGCCGAACACAGCCTCGTAGGCATCGGCGACGGCTACGTCCTTCGTCGGCTTGCCGATGACGACCGCCAGCTCAGGCTCCGGATGCACCCGCCCGTAGATCTTCTTGTAGTGGATCTGGGCGCGGTGGCCGACCAGGCTATTCGCACCCTTCACAAACATGGCCGGGTGCTTGGGCCCGCGCATGATGCGCTCGGTATTGGCGCTGTTGTTCAATGCGATACAGCAGATCTTCGAGGGCCGGGTCACGGGCGCCAGGAATTGCACCTCATCCGCGCGGTAGTGCTCGAAGCCCTCGGGACGGGCTTGAATCTCGCTCTGCAGCTCCTGCACCCGCCGCCAGGCAGTGCCGCCGGCTTCGATGAGATCGAGCAGGCAGACCAGCACGGGGGCTGTGGGATATCGCTGCTGCAGGAGGCCGGACAGATCGTAGATCCGCTTCTCATCCGGTGACAGACCGAAGCGAGGCTTCCCGCCGGCAACAAAACTCGCAAACCGCATGTCCCTTTCGCATCCTGTGATCGTTGACCGCGCAAGGGCAGTCGGTACGGCGGACTATAGGAAAAACCGGCGCCGGATAGGCGCACCGGCTGCCGACATTTCGACTGGTGAAATGCGCCCCGCCACTCGCCCGGTACAAAGCCAGGCCGTGGCGTTATGTCTGCGCCTGCACCGGGCCGGGATTGTCAGGGGCGACGAAAATCCGCCGAATGTGGCGCTCGGCGATGCGCCAATGACCCTCACTGTCACACCGATAGCGATCCTCGAAATCGGCGACGAGATGCGGCAGCGTATTTCTCACAGGAACCGGGCCATCGAAAGCGAAGGTCATGCACACACTCGTGCCCGTGGCATTGGCATCGTCCTCGATATTCAGCCTGAGGCCGCTATAGAGGTGGCGGGCCGTTCGAACGCCTGCGCTACGACGACCCTCGAACAGCTCGCGAATCGCTTGCCGCCCGCGTGAGACCCGGCTGCCATGGGTGTACAGCGCATCAGCGGTGAACAAATTCACCAGTTGGTCCACCTCGTTATGATCGAGATGGTGCGTAAACGAGGTGTTCAGATCCTCCAGCGCAAGCCGGATTTGGATTCGTGTCAACGCATCCACCACTATCCCCTTTGCGCTATTCGGGCTCGACATCCAGGGCGACGAGAAAGCGCGACACCATATTGTACGTGGCAATGACTCCCACCAGCTCGACGAGCTGCCGGTCGTTATCCAGCAGCGCGCGAACCCTGGCCAATAACTCGGCGGGCACCCGAACGCTGCGGGTTATTGTGAGTGTCAGTTGCAGAACCGCCCGCTCCTTGTGGTCGAAGAGCGAGGCGTCCGCGGCAGCGCGATCGCAGTTCTTGAGAGCTTCGAGCTGCTGGTCGGTGCCGCCGCTGTCGCGAAATGGGCCGGCGTGCTGCTGAGTTTCATAGGCGGCCTCGTTCAAGGCGCCAATGGCGCAAATTGCCAGCTCACGCAGGCGTGGCGACAGCGTCAGTTGCGTACGCACGGCACCCAGCAAAGCATTCCAGCCCAGAGCAAACGGCGGACTGTGCAGCAACATCCGATCGAGATGCAGCAGCTCACCGCCGCGCCGTGAGCGCACAGCCGCAACGATGTCAGCCGGCTCGCACAGATTGGCTGGCACATACGGGACGTTAGGCATGATGTCCGATCCGGGCGGGCAAGAACGAGCATTCTCAAGTCGGCCTACCCTAGCCAACTACGACCCGTGGCTCAAGTCCAGCAAGAATCGGAATGCATCGCCCCGCGCACTGCCCTACCGTGCGGCCATCGTAAGTGGAATCGACCATGGCCAAATATCGTTGCATCGCCTTGAGCACAACTGACGCCCTGCGGTATCGGACGGCGGCGGTCGACGACTTCGGTTACCCGATTCAGAGATTCGATGCCGCAGATGCCTATCCCTGCAGGCACTGTCTGTCTGAGGCCTGCGCTGAACGAGGCATGCTGCTGCTGTCACATCAGGCGGAGGAACCGCGAAGCGTCTATGGCCACCCCACGGCGATCTTCCTTTGCTCACAAGCCTGTACGCGCTTCGACCAGCTGGACGCGATTCCTGAAATTGTTCGCGACCGCCACGTCTCACTGCGCGCGTTCAAGCGCGACGGCATGATGCTGTACGGCTCAAACGAGCTGGCTGAGGACGGCGGTCACGATGCGGCCGTCCGCAGAATCCTCGCCCACGAAGAAGTGGCCTTCATCAACGTGCACACCGCGAAGGCCGGTTGCTTCCTGTGCCGCATCGTTCGCGCGGAAAGTTGATCACAGGCATCACACGCAGGATCACGACGCATGATGAGCTCATCGCCTCCAACACAGGCCCGGACAGGTCTCGCATTGCTACTGAGTTTTGTGGCGGCTCAAGCTGTCCGGGATGTTTACCTGCGGCATCTGTTCGGCAATCTCGGTCTGTTCGAGGTCGCGTTCGTGGCTTTCGGCACGGCGGCGGTCGTATTCGGATTGGGGCTGTTACTGTTCGCACGGCACCAGATCCGACTATTACGCGCAGCCTGGCGCTCAGTCATTGTGGTGAACGTCACTACCCTGGTGGCATGGGTCAGTTATCTTGCATCGCTGCGCCTGGTGGAACCGGCGGCAGTCAACCTGGCCTTCACCGGGATTGCACCGGCGGCCGTGGCGATCTGGGGTCTGGTCGGACTCACCAGCGGCGCGCGCGCGAAGACTGCTCGCCTGCAAGGCTCGCTGCATTGGGCGCTGGTGGGAATTGTCAGCGCACTGGCGATTATTGTAAGTACGGGCCGATCGGGCTTTGCCCGGCTCGACCCGCTCACCGGCCTGGCAGGGGTTGCGCTGGCCGCCTTTTCCGGAATCGTCATCACCGCCGAGACCATCGTCTCCAAGCGCATGAACGAGATTGGCATCTCGGCACTTTCGATCGTCGGTGTACGTTTCTCGCTCGTGACAGCGGTCGCGGCTGCGATGGTCATCCGAACACCCGGCGGCCTGGCGGAGCTCTCGCCGGGAGCGATAGCCCAACAGAGCTTCATCTTCCTGCTGGTTCTGGTCGGTCCCATCTATCTGGCCCAGGCCGGCCTGAAACTCACCAATCCGCTGTTGAGCAGTGTGGTCAGTGCGACCGGGCCCATCGTGACCCTTGCCCTGCAGTCCACCGTCGGAATCGTGGCGCTATCACCCGCAATGTTGATCGTAACGGGTCTCTATGCCGTCGTGGTGATTGCTGCAGCGCTCACCGCCACTGTTGGCTCCAGAGCCTCCACTGCCGACGGGCGGGCTGTGCACCCCGCCTGAAGATAAAATCACTTGGAGGCAGCTGCAGCCTGTTGTACCCGTTGAAGCAACGTGTCGAGGTCGGCACGCGAGAAGAACCGCCCCGCCAGAACGACCCCGTGGATCCTGCGGGTATTGCCAATGTCCTCCATGGGATTCGCATCCAGGAGCACCAGATCCGCGACCTTACCCTTCTCGACGGTCCCCATGTCAGACAGGCGACCCAGGAATCGCGCCGGATTGAGGGTTGCGCTCTGCAATGCCTGCAGCGGTGTGAGTCCCGCTTTGACGAACAAAGCCAGTTCCTCATGCAAGCTGAAACCGGGGAACACGTGCACCCCCGCGGCTGTATCGGTACCGGCCATGAAGGGTACCCCGGCGCGATACATGGCCAGGGTCATCTCCAGCTCCATCTGGACGAACCGCTTGCGTACCGGCAACGGGTCGGTGTCCAGATCCTTCATGATGTCGCGCACGAACATCGGCCAGGTACGGTCCTTCCAGGCCGCTGGCGCATACTTCGTCAGCGGATCGTGGCTCACGTCAATATCATCCACCAGCCACTGTCCCCGCTCCCATACCAAAGTCGGGACCTGCCAGGTCCGATTCTTCGCCATCAAGGCAATCAGGCTCTTGGCTCTTTGCGCGTTGTACGTGCGCACGTTGCGGCCCAGGCTCTTGCCGCCCTGGATCAACTGGTCTTCTTCCGTGGAGCATCCTTCGAAGATGCCCGTGAAGTGCTCGATGCTGCTTTGCCCGGCATTGGATGCCTCCGAGGCGCGCACTGTATCCGGCACATGCCCGACGAAGGTTATCCCCAGCTTCCGGGCCTCGGCCGCCGCAGCGAAATAGCCGTCCCGAGGAATCAGGGACTGGATCTTGATGAAATCCACTCCGCCGGCTTTCAAGCGCTCGACGACGTTGCGACCGTCAGCGGCACTCGCCACGGGCGCAGAGCTGGGAAAACGCGGTGTCGGCCCATCCAGCATCGGACCCGCTATGACCATTCGCGGCCCGAGCAACTTGCCCGCGGCAATTTGCGCGCGCCACCGCTTCAGCACTTCCAGGTCACCGCCCATGTCGCGCACACCAGTGACGCCATTGGCGACGAACAGGGGCAGCGTGACCTGCTCATTCTGCGGCAGCCAATCACCAAACACGGTATGTACGTGCATATCCCAGAGCCCCGGGATCAGATATTTCCCTCGAGCCTCCACGACCAGTGCGTCCGCGGGAATCATGCCGGCCGGGCTCGCCACGACGTCGTCAATGCGTCCGTTCCTGACGACGACAGTCCTGTCGGACTGCAGCGCCCCTGCCGTCACATCAACGACGTTTACATGGGAGAACACCACGACACGATCTGCGACGCCCGTCTGACCGAACGCGGCCGAGCCGATCATCGCCACCAGCGATAGCAACACTCCTGTCAGTGCTCTCGACATCCAAGTCTCCCTGAAGGCTGTAGCATCAGAACCTGAGAGTCGCACCGATCAGAAAGAACCGGCCAACGGCACCATCCTGATGCAAGGCCGCATCATAGGCGAGCTCGCCGCCGCCACCGTAGGTCTCCAGATCGACAGGCGGCGGTGAGTTGAACAAGTTCGTAATCGATGCGTGAACCAGAACGTGATCGGTAACAGCGTAACTGGCATATAGATTTACGTCGGTGAAGTGATGTACGGCGCAGTAAGTGTTCCACGCGCCTGGCAGGGCTGTGACCGTTGCGGGAATAGCGCCGCCGAAAGCGCCGTCAGCTCGTGCCTGGATGGCGCCCAGGCAGGTATTCAGGCCAAAAGACGGGTCAATGATGCTGAACGACCCGGTGTAGTTCACCGAGGCGGTGACGGAGGCCTGACCTTTGGCCCACGTCAGCGAGGCTTGCACTCGGTCCTTCGGATTGCCGGTATCTCCAGACAGACCCGAAGGACCATGCGTCCCGGCCAGATCGTAGGTCACGCCACCGAAGCCATACTCATATTGAATGACATGGGTATAGTTCAGAGAAGCTGTAATCTTCCCGAAGCGGCCCACGTCGAGCAAACCGCGCAGATCCACGTCCAGACCCGAGGTCTTGGTGCTGGCCGCGTTGACGAAAGGGTACAGACCATATGAGGCAATACCCACCGGCGTAGTCACCAACGACTGGTTGCATGTGCCGCTTGATACCGTGTTGGTGCAGACCGCCTGCTGAGCCGGAGCGCCCCGCACCAGGGAAGTGAAGTTCTGCAGACCTCCGAGCTCGAACGTCGAGATAATGTCGTTGTTGAGCTGAATCCGGTAGTAGTCCACGGAGGCATTGAACGCTGTCGAGGGCTCGAAAATCACGCCGAAGGTGAGGTTCGTGGATGTGACCGCCTTCAAGTGAGGATTGGAAGGCGTCAGGATCTGCCACTGGACGGCACACTGACTGTTGAAAGTCCCCTGCACGTTCGGCACACCACCCGGACACAGTACCGGGTCATAGGTGCCGCCGGCACCGCTGGTGCTGCCGGATGCGCCGGATTCCGAAATGGATGGGGCTCGAAATCCCTTGCCCCAGGTGCCACGAACCGCGAACTGGCTGAACGGCGTGTACTTGAATCCGACCTTGGGGGTTGCCGAGCCGCCATACGTGTCGTAGTGATCGTAGCGCACCGCGCCGTTGACCTCGAGGCTGCGCAGCAGTTGACCGTCGACCTCCACAAAGCCGGCGGTGTCGTCCTGCGACCCCACGGTAAAGGCCACATTACCCTGCTGGACACCACTGGCAATGCTGGGTGGCGCCTGAGCGTTTTGGGCTTTGTGAAAATACTGAATGCCGGTGGCCATGGCCAACGGACCACCGGGCAACTCGAGCAACTCACGCGAGCCGTGAAAATCCAGGACGTCGAGCGTACTGGAGGGGGAATAACGCGCGGTCGGCGCGAACGCAGCTGTGCCGTTTGTGCTTTGGCCGGGGACATAGCTCAGGGAATTGAGAGCATTTTGCAGCGCCACCGGCTCCAGATCGCCGTCGACCCGCAGGTGCATCTTGGCGTACATCAGGCCGACGGATCCATCGAGGTCCCAGCCCCAAGCCTTGCCTTTCAGATCCGTGAACAGGCGATAGGTCGTCGTCTCTACATTGGTGACGTAGGGGCCGATGTCAGGGAAGTTGTAGACCAACGGAGCCGCGGCGCCGTAAGGATTCAGCGGCGAATTGGCCGGCAAGGTGATCACGGGGAATGTCAGCACCGATGCCGGTACGCCCGGAGCGAAGGGAATATTGGTCAGGCCACCCGTGTTGTATCCGGTCGTCGGCAAGGCGTGCCCGAAGGGAGTGAATGCGGAGGCGACCTGGCGCGTCGAGCTGTCAAACACCGACCCCGTGACCGTCGCCGCCCAGCCGCCCGCGAGATTCACGGTGAGCTTGGTGAGGAAGTTCGTCTGCTCGCTGGGTGGCTGAATCAGCCCCGGAAACTGGAACGTGCACTGATTCGCCGCTTGCAGTGCTTGCGTGCAGCCCGGCAGGAAGGCTTCCGCGGGCTGGCCATTACCTCCCGCCGCGAGAGGGCCGGGATTCGGGTTGATCAGATAGCCGGTCACACTGTCCGGGTATGTCAGGCCGTTATTCGCCACGCCTCCCGGCGTTGTGTTAACGCCACCGGGAAGAAAGCTCCAATCGAGATTGGTGAACGCGCCGTGGCGGTCCGCGCTCAGGATCTTGTCCGTATGGTGCCAGTCCAGGGCGGCATACCAGTTGTAACCGTCGGTGTTGAGATCCCCCAGGCCGAGGATTCCCGCCAGATGCTCGGTCGCGCCATCACCATGCTGAGAAATACCCCCCTCTGCGGTGATTTCTGCTCCGACGAAGGTCTTCTTCAGCTTGATATTGACGACACCGGCAATCGCATCGGCGCCGTACAGGGCCGAAGCGCCGTCCTTGAGCACCTCGACAGACTCGACTGCATTGAAGGGTATGGCGCTGATATCGACGAAACTGCGCTGGTTGTCGTCGCTCAAGGGATAGGCAATCATGCGTTCGCCATCGAGTAGCGTCAGCGTGCCGCCCACGGTGAGACCGCGTAGCGCGACCCCCGCCCCTCCTGCGGCAAAGGCTTGACCGAACGCCTGGTTCAGAGCCCCCTGACCGTTGGCCGAAAGGTTGGCCAACACACTCGCGACGTTCGTGTAGCCGGTATTCTTCAAGTCGTCCGCGGTGATGATCTGCACCGGGCTCGGCGTTTCGGAGTTGGTGCGCTTGATCAATGAACCCGTGACCACGATTTCGTCAATGCCGGGGATTTCCGCGCTGGATCCCTTCGCCGACTCCACACGCTGTTGTGCGTCCGGCCGGTCGGTCTGCTCCTGTGCCAATTGCGGGGTATCGCCCTGTCTTTGCGCAGCGGGCACGGCGTGTGCGGCACCGGTCGTATCGCGCTTGACCTCGGTGCGTAGTCCGGCCTTGCTGATAGTAATGGAGGTGTCGCCGACGGGCCGAAAGCTGAGCCCGAATGGATTCAGGAGCTGCTCGAGGGCCGAGCGTATGCTGTGCCGGCCCATCAGTCCGTCGCTGAGCTGTTCGCCCAGGTTCTCGCTGATCACCACCTGCAGCTGTGCCTGATGGGAGAACTGGATCAACGCCGACGAAAGCTTCTGCCGTGGGATGTCGAATTCGATCTGTCGGTCCAGATCCACGGCCCAGCAGCGGGCCATTGCGCTCCACAGAAAGACGAATGCGCAGATTGAGCGCAGAAATGACCGCGCGACGTACATGGATCCCGAGCCCCCCGGTGTCGTGGTTTGCATCCTTGACGAGTGAGCGGGTGTTTCTTGAACTGTTAGTGCGAAGACTCGAGCACGATGTCCCCGTTGGGATCCTGGCGAACGCGGATGGGGTATGCCTCCTGAATCGCCCGCAGCCAATCGTCAGCCGATGATGTAAACACCGTTCCCGTGAAGCGCAGGCCGGCCAGGCGCTCGTCGCCGATGACGATGCGGCGCGAGGAATATCGGCTGATATCCGCCACTACCGTGGCGAGCGGTTCCCATATGTAGGCAAACTCCCCAGCACGCCATTTAAGGACACTGGATGGGTCAATGCTCGCGATCGTTGCCGTGTGTTCTCGCGTCGAGTAAGCCAGCTGATAGCCAGCTTCCGCACGCCATATGATCGGAGGCGTTCCGGACCGGGCTTGGCTCGCAACCTCAACGACGCCCTCTTCCACGGTGACGATGACACGATCGCTTTCGCGGCGCACGTCGAAGGCAGTTCCGACTGCCGTTACGTTTACCTCACCCGCCTGCACCACAAACGGCCTCTTCTCATCATGCTGCACCTTGAAGTAGGCCAGTCCTTCGGACAGATTCAGGCGGCGCTTGGGCCCCGTGAAATCGACATCAACCAGAGTTCTGGCGGCCAGCACGACCGAGGATCCATCGGGCAGAGTCGCGGTCTTGTTCGCCCGGGCAGCAATGAGTTGCTGTGGCTGGCTTCGCCCCAGAAGCCAGTAGGTCATTGCGACGCCGCCCACGAAAAGGATTGCGATCGCGGCCGCCAGCGTCCAGCGTGACCATCGATTTTCTTGCACGGGCACGGGTGGTGAGGAGCCCTTCGACCAGGGCGCGCCCTTCAGGGCATCCAGATCGTGCCAGTCAGCTTGCAGACTCTGAAACAGGTCGAGATTGTCAGGGCTTTCATCGCACCACTGCAGCCACGACGCCATGTCATCTTCCGAGCAATCATCGCCGCCCAGACGCAACACCCATTGACCGGCCTCGTGCAGACGCCGCGTTCTCGCCTCGTCCCTGTGTCGCGTTTGCATCGTCATGACCTCATCTGCTGCTGGGCTTCCATAGCCGGGCAGCCCTCTCGTCGCAAGCGAATGTAAACCAGCGCGCGCGCGACATACTTGCGCACCATGCGCTCGGTAAGCGCCATGGTCGTCGCCACCTCCGCGAACGACCGGTCCTCGAGCTTGTGCAGCCGGAAAGCCTGCTGGTACTTGGACGGCAGCTCCTCCACAGCCCGCTTTAGCAGTGCCAGCTCCTGTCCGGCGATTGCAGCCCGCTCGCCAGTGGCCTCAGAGAGAAAATCGTCGAGCGAATCGAGCTGGTCGAGCCGGCCGCGTGAGCGTCGCTGGCGAATGCGATCCACAGCCAGATTCTCGGCCACGCGAAATAAATAGGAGCGCAGGAAGCTCACTGCATTACGCCGTTCAAGCTCCAGCAGCTTTACGTAGGCTTCCTGAGCAACTTCCCGCGCCTCCTGCTCGTTGCGCAGGCGTGCGTAGAGGAAGCCCACCAGGGTACGGTTGTGCTCGCGGAACAATCGGGAAACGGAGTTGGCCCGGTCGTCGTCACTGCCCGGGTCGCAAGTCGCTGGATCGAGTGGCCCGAATGTAGACACTTAGCGGACTCTACGCCGCGACGGGACTGCCCCGCACTCACCCATGACGTTTGAGCTCGCTCTTTTTGAACCCTGACCGGCGCCTGTCTCACACTATATGTGCTCCACGGCCAGCCGGTGCGTTCCCGTGTAGCAGCCGCGGGAACGTTACCGCGCAAGGCCCCGACCCCGGTCACCACACTTTGTAAATTTGCCCTGTCTGTGCGCCGTCCACACTGCGGGCATACGCCAAAGCGACACGCTCGGCGGGAACCGCGTCAAAGCCTATGAAATACGCCCCGTAGGCACCGAGGGATTCGCGCAGGATCGTGGGACTGACCGCGTTGATCCGCAGCCCGCGTGACAGCTCAATGGCCGCACCCCGGACGAAGCCATCCACGGCGGCATTCACGGCGGACGCGCTGGCGCCATAGCGGATCGGATCGTCGCTCAACACTCCGCTGGTCAGAGTAATCGAGCCGCCGTCGTTGAGGTGATGCTGCGCGAGAAGCGCCAGATGCACTTGACCCAACAGCTTGTCATGCAGGCCGATCTGGAACTGCGCTGAGGTCATCTCGGGAAGAGGCCCGAAGTGAAGCTTTCCCGTCGCAGAGACGATCGCGTCCGCCTTGCCGACGGCAGCGAATAACGCCCGTACACTCTCGATGTCAGTGATATCGACCTGATGGCGGCCACTAGTGTGCCCGACCTCGATGATCTCGTGACGCGACCCCAACTCGCGCACGATGGCCTTGCCGATGGTTCCCGTTGCTCCGACTACAATGACTTTCATGACCTCTCCTTACACGAATTACCCGCACACATCGCCGGCGCGCACCGGCTGCTTCACGCAGGACAGCTTGGGGCCTGGCGGCTCTCCGATAAAGTATCTATAATTTATAATATTCAGTACTGCTGGTTTCTAATGCATGGATCGCCTGCGCAGCATGGAGATCTTCGTCGGTGCGGTGGACCGGGGCAGCTTTACTGCAACCGCGCGGGCGTTTCACATCACTCCACCGATGGTCGGTAAGCACATCCGCTCGCTGGAGGAGCGGCTTGGAGTTCAGCTTCTCACCCGAACCACGCGCCGCCAGAGCCTGACCGAGCCAGGACGGCGCTACTACGAGCGCTGCGTTCGCGTGTTGGAAGACATTCGCAGCGCGGAGGCTTCCGCCGAGGCCATGCGCATCGCGCCGAAGGGCGAGCTGCGCATCACCGCTCCAGTATCTTTCGGCGCGTTGAGGCTCGCTCCCGCGCTCGCCGATTATCTGGCTACCTACCCGGAAGTGAGCGTGGAACTGGATGTGAATGATACGGTGGTCGATCTGGTGAAGGAGGGCTTTGACGCAGCCATCCGCTTGGGCAAGCTCGCCGACTCAGCGCTGGTGGCGCGCCGCCTGCAGCCCTATGGAACGATCATCTGCGCCGCGCCAGCCTATCTCGCGCGCGCCGGTGTCCCTCAGTCCCCGGGCGATCTCACGCGGCACTCCTGCCTCGGCTTCACTCTGTGGCGTAAGAACGGCGGCTGGAACCTGGGTCGCCCGGACACGCCTGCAGTCAGTATTCCCACCTGCCGCCTCAGATCCAACAGCGGCCAGGCGCTGCGCGAGGCGGCACTCCAGGGAGCAGGCATCGTCATGTTGGCGGAGGCCATTCTCGCGAACGACATCGCGACCGGACGGCTCATTCCTGTATTGTCGAAGTTCGTGCCGCCACCGCGACCCATGAGCCTGCTCTACAGCAGAGACCGCCATCCAACACCCAAGATGACCACCTTCATCGACTTCATCGTGCAGCGCTTTGGTGCAAGGGCAATTTCGCGCAGCTCCTGATCATATCCGTGCAGCGCTCAATGGCCACATGGAATGCCGGCGTGATGTAAAGCCTCAGCAGCTGCGAAAGCAGAGAAGGCGGCGGCCTTGACGACATACCGACCGGTCGGTATGCTGCTCACATGGAAGCCAGTGCTGCACCCCGGCCTGCCGGGACCGGATCACGCCAGAAGCTGCTCGACGCCGCGATTTCACTGATCCGGGAGAAAGGTTACGCCGCGACATCGCTCGATGACTTGTGCACCAAGGCGGGTGTCACCAAGGGCGCCCTCTTCCATCACTTCAAGAGCAAAGACACTCTTGCGATCGCCGCAACGGACTATTGGACCGAACTGGCCACTGCCAAATTCGAGGCGGCGCCGTTCCGCACCCACAACGACCCGCTGGACCGTGTTCTGGGTTACGTCGATTTCCGCAAGGTGATGATTGTCGGCACGCTCGCCGAGTACACCTGCCTCGCCGGCACAATGGTGCAGGAGGTGTACGCATCCCATCCCGACATCGCAAGAGCCTGCGAGGCGTGCATCTGTGGGCATGCGGCTACGCTCGAAATCGACATCGCGGCGGCGATGAAGCGATACCGCATACGTGCGGGATGGACACCAGCAAGTCTCGCGTTGCATACGCAGGCAGTGTTGCAAGGGGCGTTCATCCTGGCCAAGGCCACGGGCAGCGCCGATGTTGCAATCGAAAGCGTCGAGCACCTGCGCCGCTATATCGAGCTGCTGTTCAAAAAGCAAAAACGCCAAGCACAGGAGAACGGACCATGAGAGCAATAGCAATGTCGCGGCGAGGCCTGCTCGCCGCGGGGACCTTTGCGCTGGCTGGTGCGGCGGGCGCCTCACCCGCTGCCAATGAGGAGATTGTCCGGCGGTATTACAAGGCGTGGGAGAAGAACGATTGGGGCCCAATGGATGCTCTGCTGGCCGAGAACTTCACATTCACCAGCGCCAACAATGACGATCACATCAGTAAGAGTGCCTTCAAAACCCGATGTTGGCAGTCACAGATTGACTTTATCGATCATTTCGAGCTCGAGCGCCTCATCGTGCCAGGAGACTGGGCCTTCGTGAAATACCTTTGCCGCACCAAGAACGGGAAATCCTTTCGCAACGTCGAGTATTTCCAATTCGCGGCCGAAAAGGTTCGAGCCATTGAGTGTTACTTCGGTAAGCCATCCAGCTTCGCATCGGCGGTGGGCACCGGTTAGGTCAAGTGCGCAGGATGATGAGTCAGTAGGTAGCATCATGCACCCCTGCATCCAACGGATGGGATCGGATCGCGAACGGATTGGACCCCTGGGTCTGCTGCTGGTTGAGCCCGACCCGTTGCAGCGCGCGCACCTGATCGAACTGTGCGCACGCACGGGCGGCGCGGCACAGGTAATTGCCGAAGTGTCCATAGGTGCGGAGGCGTTCCAAGCGACGGACGCTCTGCGCCCGGATGTCATTCTCGTGGCCTCGAACCTGGCGGATATGACCGGATTGGAAGCGGTGCGCGCGCTTCGTCATCGATATCGACGCCGCGCCATTCTCATCATCGCGAACCCTCAAGAGCGAACGGACGCACTTGCCGCTGGTGCGCTGGACTATCTCATGCGACCGATCGAGGCCGATGCCTTCGAGACGGCGCTCCTGCGCGCTCGGGGCCGCTTTGGTGCGCGCAAACAGACGGCCCGTCCAACGATATCACGGTACGCGGCCCCCTCTCTTCGCTCGGGACTGGAGTGCGATCGGCCCTTCGTATTAATCGCCGAGCGCGAGCAGCGACTCTATCCGGTACAACCGCGATGCATCGACTACGTGGAATCGGCGGGTAACTACGTGAAGTTTCACGTCGACAAGTACGAATACATCGCTCGCGAATCCATCAAGCGGCTCGAAGTCGTGTTGGGTCGCACAGGATTCGTGCGCATTGAGCGCACATTGCTGCTCAATATATTGGCGATTTCCTTCGTCGAGACCGTCGGACACGGTGCCTTTGCGTTCACTTTGAACAATGGCGTGCGCCTGCACTCAGGCCCGGCATATCGGGAAACGATCTTACGGGCACTACCGCTGCGACGCCGGGCCTGGGGCGCAGGGGCCGAGCGCGAGCCCAATTCCGCGGCCGAGCCCAAACTCAGGCAGCCAGTTTCCGGGTAAACGCAGCCGCAAGGGCTGACCAACGTATCATCTTGATTCTCCGGGGTGGCCGAGCGTGAATCTCTCTAGAACGGTATATACCGACCCTTGCGGTAGCGTCTTGCTGTCCACCAGGACGAAATCGGTGAAGCTCCAGGTGACGGGCTCCATCGCCGTCAAGCGAGCTGCGTGCTGTACTTTGCGTGCCACCGTAACATGAGCACGGAATCTCTGAGCGCTGCTAAATGTAACTGGCCGCGAACTGCGCCAATCAGGTGTGAATCCGGCTGCGAGTAACCGCGTTTTGAGTCGCTCGGCCAGCGCACCGACAGCCTCGGTAAGGACATCTTCGGCTAATGCGCAGAGCACCTGGACCTTCTTCCAGTGCTCGAACCGCTCGAACCTCAGACGCAGGGGCACCCACTCGACTGGAAACGTCTGTGCCACCTGGCCGGCGATCGATTGCAACTGTGAAAGCTGCCGCTCTGGCACGGAGCCGAGGAACGCCAGAGTCACATGAAGATTGTCCGCAGGCACTGGCCGGCCACCGGACGTCTTCGCCGCCTTGTGCACCGAGTGAGCAAACGCTGCCTGCGATGCCTCATTCGGCCAGAGGGCGAAAAAGAGCCGCCGAGTCGCCTCGCGAGAACGATCGCCTGCCATGCGACAAGGCTACAACGCCTGCCCTATTGATGCTAATGAGGTTGGGAACCTACACTACATCTCGCCTCGACAGAAAATCCACGCATGAGGTTCGCAATGATACCGGCGATTTATCAGACCTACGCCCGATACAACGCCTGGATGAACGAGAGCCTCTACGCCGGCTGTGCAAAACTCCCCGACGCCCAGCGCAAGAAGGACCTGGGCGCGTTCTTCAAGTCGATCCACGGCACTCTTACTCATATCCAGGTGGGGGATCGGATCTGGCTCGCGCGCTTCACTGGAGAAACAGTGCCAGCCCTGGCTCTCGATGCGAACCTCCACGAGGACTTCAACGAGCTGTGGACCGCTCGCCGCCTGCTCGATGGGGAGATCACTGCGTTTGCCGCCAACCTCCGGGAGGACTGGCTGACGCAACCCTTCAGCTTTACGAGCGTGGCCTACAAGCGCACTTTCACCTATCCCGCCTGGTTCCTGGTGACGCACATGTTCAATCACCAAACCCATCACCGCGGCCAGGTCACCACTCTGATGAAACAATGCGGCATCGACCCCGGTCCGACCGATTTTCCGGCGCTGCCGCCTGCATGATCACGGGGCCCGTTATCGTTGCTCCCCAACATACGGGAATTTCACCTGGGTAAGGTGCCCAGATAGTCACTGATCTGCTTTTCCCACTCCGGGCCCGATTTGCCGTCATCCTGCGCCATCTGCAGAACAATATCCCTGGCGTCGGCATTCAAAGCGGTTCGTTCATATTGGACCAATACATGTGTCCACTTGTCCCGCGGCGTTAGTTTAACCGTTATGAGCGTAACCATGACATCTGGAATAACGTACGCGTATTGAATCAATCCGGCAGCCAGATCGTAGGCGGGGGCGAACCAAACGGCGGCTTTTTTCTGGCCACCGGCGATTGTGAACACCATTCCCCGCTGATCCTTTGCATTCGCCGGCCAGAGAAATGCGGGATTCCAGCCCGGCGCCCACGCTCGCTCTTCATCTGCGCCAAACAGTGGCGCGGCGGCTTCCTTCGGGAGCCTGACGGTGAATTCGAATGTGCGCTGAGTGTGCGTAGCTTCGGTCGCGCTCTTGGCGGAGTCACCCGCAGAACGCGCGGTATTGTTCGCCGCGTGGACGCGCGATGCCAATGGCGGCAACAACATGAAGCCTGCCCCAATCAACAACCCCGCTGCGAATACCACGACCTGTCTCGTCATTGCATCTTCCCTTCAGCCCGTGGCCGGGTACGAATATTTGGTACTTATGTACCACGGTATGAACATAAAGGCAATGCACGTGGCTGGATCCATTCCTGAAGAAAAGACACGGCAGAAGAGCCTTGACGTTTATTTAGGTACCATGGTACCAATGTACTCTGGTGACGGCGGATGTCGCCGGCAGGCCTGAGATTGAGAAGTGGAGACACGGCATGGCATCAACCTTGCGACAAAAGACACTCAGCCGGTCAGCAAAGAAGCCCCGGCAAGATAAGCAAGCACTGCTGAACGCTTTTCTGGGCGGAAGGATCGACGGTCGAGACTTTCATCACGCCGACCACGTGCGTGTGGGCTTCGAGCTCCTGTGTCGTCACACATTTCCAGACGCTCTGGCCGCCTACAGTGCTGCGCTCAAGGGGATCGCGAAACGTGCGGGCAATCCCGGTGCATATCACGAGACCATCACGGTGGCGTTCCTCTCGCTGATCGCGGAGCATCACTCTGCCGGCACGTATGCGGACTTCGAGGCGTTTATTGCAGACAACCCACAGCTGTTGGATAAGTCAATTCTCGAGCGATGGTATGCACCGGAGCGGCTTCGTTCCGATTTGGCGCGAAAAACATTCGTGATGCCCAATGGAGACGGGCGCTGGCCTGAACCCGGCAGCAACGCACGTACCCGCGGCGCGGGAGAGCGGCAATGAAAACTCACAAGACACTCACCATGAGTCCCCGCGGGATGCTGCGCGGTCTTCGCTGGAGCTATTGCGCCTTCATTGCCGCGGCGAGCATTTCCACGGTGGAATCGGCCCTGCACGGACAAAGTGAAGGCTCGCATGGTCCGCACATGATTCTGGCGCTTGCCAGTACTGAGACTCTGGCGGCATTGGCTCTCGCCATCGAGCCTGTCGAGCTCGCCGCGTGCGGCGTTCTGCTCCTCGTATATTCCATTGCAGGTGTCGTGTCGGTGTTATCGTCAGACTGGAAAGCCGTGTTGCGTTTTATTTTCTACGCGGTAACGGCGAGCTATATCGTTCTCGCCTCTCGAGCGAATAAGGCGCCAGCTCGGACCGCTTCTTGAGGTATGCCTGTGCGCGCGATCGCGGAATGCCGCGGCGCGTGTGCAGCTGTTTCCCGCACTATTTCACTTCTCCTTCAACTTGTGGCTGTCGCTGGCGCGCACAGACATCCCGTAGATCTTCTTCAGCTCAGCTATCTGGCCGAGAGTTTCCTTCGAGAACGGCTGTTTCCCCTCGAACGCGTGCAGGACGATGCCCTCGAGCAGGTCACCCAAGGACAGATCCTTCAGTTCCGCCAGGCCCTTCAATACCTTCAGCAGGTTCTTTTCGATCCGAACACCGGTTTGTATGCGTTCGATTTCGATCATGCGTTCTCGATCCAGTGTGACTGACCCTGTGGTATTTATGTACTATGGTACATAATTGAAAGCAAGTGTGCTCAACGAGCTTGCGCTTTCGGGAAGAAGGTCATGACAAACCAGGTGCCGAACAAGACAGAAATCATCGAGTTCCTACGGCGGGAATTTCCTCAGAACCCGTGCTCTGTTGAAGAGGTGGGCAACGCGTCGGCCACCGTCAAGCGGCGCATTGGTGTCGAAGATTTGCGGCCCGGCGGCACTGTTTCCGGTCCTGTGCTGATGGCGACGGCCGATGTAGCGCTCTACGTGGCTATATTGGGCGAAATAGGCATTGTCCCACTCGCGGTTACAACCAGCTTCACCATCAACTTTCTGAGAAAGCCCTCAGCGCAGAAGAGCATCTTGGGCGTGAGCAGGCTTATGAAAATCGGCAGGAGATTAGCGATCGGAGAAGTTACATTGTATTCAGAGGGAATCCCCGCGCCGGTTGCGCACGCGGTGGGCACCTATTCCATTCCTCCCGAACGTACACTCTGAGGCGCTGCGCGCCGCGACCGCGCCGCCCAGGCAGCGCGGTCGGGCCAGGTGCGTGAAAACGCGGGGAATAACTGGCTCCCAAGGCTATGGCAAAGCGCTGGCGCTGGGTTCTCGTGCCGGGGTCTGCGATACGGATGTTGACTCTCGCGCACCGATGAGCTCCACAAATGCGACGCGCAGATCGTAAAGCTTCGGGGGCTTGCTGAGCACGCGATCCACGTGCGCAGGCAAATCGTTATCCGCCCGCATGCGATAACCCCAGCCTGTGAGCAGAATTACAGGCGTGGTGGGAGCGCGTGACTTAATGGCCGCGGCAACGGTGCGGCCATCGATCAAGGGCATTCCAAGATCCGTCACCACCGCGTCAAACGGCGTGCCGCGCTGCTGCGCCGCACCGAATTCGTCGATCCCGGCCTGCCCACCATCGGCCACGCCAATAAGGTGTCCGTCCTGCTCGAGAGTCTCCCGCAAAGAGCGCAGGAGCAGCGGATCATCGTCAACCAGCAAAATACGCAGACGCCCGAGTGGCTGCATGCTCGCAGCCCTGACTGAAATCGAGCTGGCCGCCGCGACAGGGAAGATCAGACGCACTCGGGTACCGGCGCCGGGCTTGCTGTCTATTTCGAGCTCCGCACTGTGACGCTGGACCATCCCGTACACCATCGCCAGCCCCAAGCCCGTTCCACGCTCGCCCTTCGTAGTAAAGAAGGGCTCAAGACACCGATTGCGTACGATCTCACTCATGCCGATTCCGGTGTCGCACACTTCGACCGACACGAGTGTCGTGGCCATTGCCTCTGTGCCCGTCACCGCCTTTGCGCGGTCCGAATGCGAGCGAAGAGTCAACGTGCCGCCCTCGGGCATGGCATCGACGGCATTCAAAACGAGGTTCGTCAGCGCGTCGCTAATTTCGTTCTCTGCGCCGAGGACGGTCGGCAGAGACGCCGCAAACTCCCGCTGCACACGAATCAGGATGCCGCGCTCCTGCGGCATGTCACTCCACCGGGCATGTGTCAGGTCAATGACCTGCTGCAGAATTTTATTCAGGTCCACCGGCACGCGGGTAGGCTGCGGCTCGCGCGGACGGTAGAACTCTCGCATGCGGGCGACTGTGTTCGCGACGTCCTCGATTGCGCGCTGCGTGATGCCGAGGTGGTTGCGTGCTTCTGCGCCCAAAGTGCGATCACGCTCGAGCAGAGACTGTACATAGAGCGCCGCTGGTGAGAGCGCATTGTTGATATCGTGGGCAATACCGCTCGCCATCTGACCCAGCGCGCGCAGACGCTCCTGTTGCATAACAACCTGCTGGGTCTCGCGCACGTCCTCATAGGCGCGCTGCAGGGCCGCATACAGGTGCGCCTGATGGGCAGCAAGCGCGACGTGTCCGCTCAGTTGTCGCAGGAATTCGCAATCACCGCTTGTAAAGGCGTTCGCCTCACGGCGTGCGGCCATCAAGATCCCAAAGACATTGGCCTCCACCATGAGAGGTGCGACCACGAGTGAGCACAAACCGATGCGACCGAGACGTGCCGCGAACGGAAACGGGGAGTCGCCGATGTCGGACTCGTATATCAGCTGCCCACGCACACAACGGCCGAGCCCGTTCTCATCGACTGCAATTAGCGTGTGCTCGGAGAGCGGCAGCGCGAGCGCCTGACTCTTGGCGCCTATGCAGGTGACGGACAAGACCTGCTGGGTAGGGTCGTAGAGGCAGGCGCACCCGAAATCGATCGGCAGCTGCTCCTCGAGGCTGCGGAGCACGACTTGAAAGATGCTGCGCAGATCCTGACGGTCGCCAATGGCGCGTGTGGTCTCATCGAGCAGATTCAACCGCGCGAGTTGCATGCGCAAGCGTTGTTCGTCCCGTTTGCGCTCAGTGATGTCGGTGGAGATACCGAATATGCCATAGGCGTTCCCCGTCGCATCCCGCAACGGAGCCTTGACGGAAATATAGGTATGCGGCCCATCTGCCTGCGGGACAGTCTCCTCCTCCTTCAGAGCCTGCTCCGCTCCGGCCACCCGCACATCCATGTCACGGAACGCATCCGCAGCTTCCTTCGCGAACAGGTGGTGGTCGGTTTGACTGAGAATCGCGTCGCGGCCCAGACCGAAGATTTCTTCAAAACGTCGATTGACCAGAAGATAGCGGCCGTCCAGGTCTTTGACATAAACGACGGCCTGCGAATTGTCGACGATGGCTTGCAACAATTGCTGACTCTCGCGCAGCTGCGCGGTCCGGTCGAGGACGCGCTGCTCCAGTGCCTCGTTGGCCATGCGAAGCGCCTCGGCTGAATGCGCGATCGTCGATTGCAATTGCGCATCGATCACGGAGAGCAGGAGCGTCGAGCCCAGGATCAGAAACGTAAAAGCTGAAATCGTGATCGCGAGCCAGGTTGCATCCAGACGCGGGCCGCTTGAGATGCACACCGCGTTCGGCGCGAAATGGGCTGCGGCCATGCCGGTGTAGTGCATCCCGACAATCGCCGCGCCCATCACGGAGGCAGCCGCGATCTTGTGCCAGCGCCTGACTCCTTGACCTTGGGGCAGGCTGAAGGCGATCCACAGCGCCGCCATCGCAGCACTGATCGCAATGAGCACCGACGTCGCAAATAGCAATGGGTCGTAGTCAATTCCAGGCGACATCCGCATCGCTGCCATCCCGGTGTAGTGCATGGCCGAGATGCCAAAGCCGATGAACACGCCCGGCACTGCGATGCCGCGCAAGGTCGTATCGTTGCGGTGGAAGCGGTGCAACGCGAAGCCCGACACGACGACCGCGATGGCGTACGACATCGCGGTCAGAGGCAGGTCGTAAACTACTTGAATGGGCAGATGGAATGCGAGCATGCCGATGAAGTGCATCGACCAGATGCCCGTACCCATCGAGAACGCCCCGCCTATGATCCAGGGCCATTGGAGCGGTTGGCGCGCATCGCGTGCGCCAACCATCGGGCGAAGCCGCTGGGCCAGGCTCAGTGTCACATGCGAAGCAAGCGCTGCAACAATGTAGGACAGCAGAACGAGCTGGATGGAGTAGCTGCTTCGCATCACGAACTCGGCGACCGACTGTAGTTTGAGGATGGTACCGGCAAATCACGCTCGCGTGGGAGGATCCCGCGCGAAACAGCCGAGCACCAGCCAACCGATCACATCGGCCTGCCTCCCCTTCTGGATGCTGCGTAGCGATCCAGGGTATCGAACAGGGTTGCGGCTACAGCCGGCGCCCCCTATCGTGACTCAACAGCCGCTGAGGTCTTTCGGCGGCCGGCATCCTCGTTTGCCAGGTGGAGCAATGCTTTCATCGCACGTTGGAATGGCCCTACGTTGCCGGTCGCGGCTTGCAGAGTCAGGGCTCCCTGGAGCTGTGCCACCCAGTCTTCCGCGAAATTGCGGGCGCGGGCCGGCGACATTCCAACTTCATCGGCCAGCTTCATGATGCCGTCGATCCAATGCTCGAAGGATTGACGCAGGCTCTGGCGCGCAGCGGCTCCTATTTCTGAGGTTGCGAGCTGGCCGAGCACGCATGAGGCGCGCCCTCCGGCATAGATCTGCTCGAGCGTCGCGACGATCTTGCGAATACGGACCTTGAGCGGTTCGGGCGCGTTGGCCGCTCCCAGGATGGCCTCGCCAATCAAGGCTTCAGCCCGACTGAGCACAGCCTCGGCCATCTGCTCTTTGCCGTGGGGAAAGTAGTGGTAAAGGCTCGACTTCCCGAGCCCCGTTGCCCGCGACAAGTCGGCAAGCGAGGCGCCATCAAATCCGCTGTCGCGAAAGACAGTAAAGAGCCGCTCGATGATTTCCTCTTTTGAAGCCAGAGCAGCGGGCATCGAAACCTCATCCATACAGACCGTTCGTTACAAATATTAGCAATAAAGCCCAGCACGCACCACGCAAAGAGCACTTGACACTGCACTATTCACCTTCTATTGTACCGATCGTTCGGTCGACTCTCGAGACTGTCAGGGCCGGGAACACCAGGAGATTTCACATGCCCGCACTCACCACCTATCAGACTCTCGCCATCACAGACCGCCGCACAGGCTCTGTGCTCAACATCTTCTACCGTGAGGCCGGTTCCAGGGAGGCGCCCGCGGTGCTGTTGCTGCATGGCTTTCCGAGCTCCAGTCATCAGTACCGCGGCCTGATCGATGAGCTCTCTGACAAGTACCACGTGATTGCTCCTGATCTGCCTGGGTTCGGTTTCTCTGACGCTCCCGAGGCCACAAGCTTCGACTACACGTTCGACCATCTCGCCGAGGTGATCGAGAGCTTTATCGATGTGATCGGCGTGACCCGTTATGCCCTCTACGTGTTTGACTACGGTGCGCCGGTCGGCTTCCGTCTCGCCGTCGCCCACCCCGAGCGCGTTACTGCGGTGATCTCACAGAACGGCAATGCCTACGAGGACGGCCTGAGTAACGGCTGGAATCCGATCCGCGCCTACTGGGAAAACCCAACTGAGGAGAACCGTGGCAACCTGCGCGCCTTCCTGCAGGCCGGTACAACCCGCTTCCAGTACACCCACGGCGAGGCTGATAGCTCATGCATCGCCCCAGAGAGCTACACGCTCGACCAGCACTTCCTCGATCGCCCTGGCAATGACGAAATCCAGCTCGACCTCTTCGGCGATTACAAGGCAAATGTCGCGGCTTATTCCCGCTTCCACGAATACTTCCGCACGCATCGCCCTGCACTGCTCGCCGTTTGGGGCAAGAACGATCCCTTCTTCCTGCCGCAGGGCGCCGAAGCCTTTCGACGCGACCTCCCGGATGCCGAGATTCACTTCGTCGATGCCGGCCACTTCCCGCTCGAGACCCACCTTGATGAGGTCGCCCGGATCATCCGTGCCTTCCTCGCCCGCACGCTGGATACAGCGCAAGGAACGGCACTCTTCGGAGAGCTGAACGAGGCATCGGTGCCGGCAAAGGCAAAAGAACTCGTCGCCGGAATGAGCGCCCTATTCGGCTTCGTGCCGAATCTCGGCTACGCCCTCGCGGCAGAACCTGCCGTGCTTGCGGTCTACATCAAGATGCTGCAGGCGCTTGGCGAAACGACGCTTGACCCGGTCGCGCAGCAGGTTGCGTTGGGAGCGGCTAGCCGGGCGAACGCGGCCGACTATGCCGTCGCTGTTCACGCAACATTGGCGACCAGGCTCGGTGCTTCC
>Ga0070735_10001178_pt1 | contig 25884 bp, 21 predicted proteins | sample Coa_R1_FD_66443 | JGI IMG/M metagenome (GOLD analysis project Ga0070735, IMG submission 66443) | Surface soil microbial communities from Centralia Pennsylvania, which are recovering from an underground coalmine fire - Coalmine... | ecosystem: Environmental > Terrestrial > Soil > Unclassified ...
GAAGGGATCCACCACCACTTCGTTGCGATAGCGCAGATCGATGGAATCGATCCTGGGATTGGTTGCAAGCACCTTCGGAGCAAGTGTGGCAAAGGTCTTGAATCGCCGCTCGAAATCCTGATGTCCAAAATGCACCAGGACAGTTTCGCTGCCCTCGACCAGGAGCACCCGGAGATCATTCGGGTCGCTCAGATTCGCCTCTGAAATCAGCCATCCTGAGCGCGCAACTGCGTCGTGAGTTTGATTCATGAAGTCGCTGTAAGGGATCAGCAGAGCTTTGCGCTGATCGGGACTGGTGACAGAATCCAGGCCCGAGAGAACCGGAAAATCGAACGACGCTTTTTCCGGCACGGGTAGAAACACCCCATCCTCATCCACCAGTTCCAGACGACCGTTGACCTGCGCGAAGGCGAGCGGCGTGCGCTCTTTCACGTTCACGATGAGCCGGTCAGGGAAAATCCGCACGATGGTCGCCGACTTGATCCAGGGGATGGATTGCACGCGTTTCTGCTCCGCCACAAGGTTCAGCCGGAAGATACTGAACGGCGGCTCGACTGCGGAATCACTGAAACCCAGCGCCGTAAGAAGATCGTCGCGCGTGACATAATGATTCCCCGTCACCACCAGATCACGGTCCGGCTGAAAGACCAGCCGCTCGGAGGCGACGGCCCACCTCGCAATCCGATAAACTCCCCAAGCCAGAAACAACGGAATCAGAATTCCAAACGTTGCCGCCTTCAGGAAACGCGCGCCGACTCCCGTCCGGCCACGTCGCGCGCCTGCCACTCTCCGCTTCTGACGGTCGGGCGAGAGCTCTTCCGCGACGACTTCGTCCAGCAACGGGATTTGCTCCGGGGAATTCACGACGAGCCCTCTCTGAAGGGTGATTCAAGCTTCTTGCCGCTCGTCACTGGTCGCTCGTTACCGTTTTCCCGAGCCCTTCCACCAACGCCTCGCCAACCTTCCAGACACTTCCGGCTCCAATGGTCAAAATCAGCACTCCTGACTCTACCTCTCCCAGAATTTCGGCAATCAAGTCGGCCTCCGAGGCCGCATAGCGCGCTGCGCGGCAGCCCAGCGCACGCATCCGCTCGACCAGCCGCTCGGAAGTGATGCCGGGGATCGGTTCCTCGCCGGCAGGATAGATATCGAGCACATAGACACGCTCGCAGCCGTCGAAGGCCCCTGCGAAGTCGTCCATCAGAAACCGGGTGCGCGTGTAACGATGCGGTTGAAAGATGGCCCAGATACGGCCCGCTCCCTGCGCGCGCGCCGCTTCCAGCGTGGCGCGAATCTCCGCCGGGTGATGGCCGTAGTCATCCACAACAGTAATGCCATCGACCTCAGCTTTAACCTGAAACCGCCGATCGGCGCCGTGGAATCGCTCAAGCCCCTGCCGGATCTGACTGGCGCTCAGACCCAGCTCAAGTCCCACGCCCACCGCCGCCAAGGCATTCTGCACGTTGTGGCGACCAGGAACCGCGAGGTTCAGATCGAGCAGGTATTTGCCGGAATCGCAAACTCGAAAGGAAGAGCCCCTTCGGTGACATTGAATGCCCTGCGCCGTAATTTCCGATCCGGATTCGAGGCCATACGTTCGAAGCCTTCTCCGCAGCCGCGGCCGAACCCGCTCAAGGGTTTCGCGCCAGGGCAGATCGGCGCAGGCGATGACCGCGCCATAGAATGGCGTCTTATTCATAAAGGAAACAAAGGCCTCGACGATCTCCTCGAAATCCCGATAGTGATCCAAATGCTCGCGATCGATGTTGGTGACCACCGCGATCGAGGGCAACAGCAGGAGGAAGGAGCGATCGCTCTCATCCGCCTCCACCACCATCAACTCTCCCTTACCCAGGCGCGCACTTGATCCGAACACATCCAGCCGTCCGCCAATCACTGCCGTTGGGTCCAGGCCCGCCTCGGTCAGCATGATGGCGATCATGGAAGTGGTTGTGGTTTTCCCGTGTGCGCCCGCCACCGCCACGCTGAATTTCAGTCGCATCAGCTCAGCAAGCATCTCCGCTCGCGGGATGACGGGAATCTGCAAACGCTCGGCTTCAACAATCTCGGGATTCCGGGGTGGAATGGCTGAGGAAACCACCACCACCTGCGCGCCCTGGACATGCGCCGCCTCATGACCGATATAAACCTTAGCTCCCAGACGCGCCAACCGCTCCGTGACCGGAGTCGGTTTCAGGTCTGATCCTGAGACGGTAAATCCCAGATTGAGCAGCAACTCCGCGATGCCGCTCATGCCGATGCCGCCGATGCCCACGAAATGGATTTTCCGAATTTTACCCAGCATCCAATCCCCTCAGCGCCGCGCGCCGCAACTCACGCCTCGCCGATTCCAGCGAAAGAACCTCTGCTGCTTTCAACCACGATGCTTCGCACCCTGCGCTAACTCTTCAATCAAATCGGCGATCTGCGCAGCAGCCTGAGGATGGGCCAGCCGACGCGCGCGGCGACCCATCTCGATCAGCTTCTCAGGATCATTCATCGCTGTCGTCACCTCTTCATAGAGCCTTTCGGGAGTGAGTTCGCACTGCTCCAGAACTTTCGCCCCGCCGGCGCGCTCCACGGCCCGCGCATTCGCCAGTTGATGCTGATCCGTGGCATGCGGAAAGGGAATCAGGAGGGCAGGTTTTCCTGCCGCCGTGAGTTCCGCCACGGTGGAAGCACCGGCGCGGCTGATGACCAGGTCAGCTTGTTCCAGGGCATGCGGAACATCCTCGATAAAAGCATAAACTTCGGCCACCATCGGCTGGCACTCATACGCCTGGCGCACACGCTCAAAATCCCGCTCACCCGTCTGATGAATCATTCTGAAGCGCTCCGCCTGACGAGCGAAGCGCGGAATGGCGGAAATCATGGCATCATTCAGGGCTCGCGATCCCTGGCTTCCGCCCAAGATCAGAATGCAGAAAGGCGGGGCTGGGTGTCTCGAAGCAATTTGATAGAAGTCATTCCGCACCGGATGCCCGGTGAGCCGCGCCTTCTCGCCATAGAAAGGCCGTGCTTCCGCAAAACCCAGCGCTGCTCGATCGATGAAGCGCGCCAGAACACGGTTGGTGAATCCAGGAACCGCGTTCGGTTCGATCAACAAAGTGGGGATGTGGCAAAGTGCAGCTTCGAGCATTACCGGCCCCGCGATGTATCCACCGACGCCAGCGACCACATGGGGCCGGAACTCCCGCAAAAGCTTCCCCGTCTCCCAGAAGCTGCGCGGCAGAACCAGAAAGTTCCGCATCTTCCGCAAGCCGCCAATCCCTTTCAGTCCTGCGGCCGCTACCGTATGCAATGGAAAGCCGGCATGAGAGATGATGCGCTTCTCGAGCTCGCGGCCCGACCCCACAAACTCGATCACGCAACCCGATCCTTCATTGTCGTCGCTCCATTCGTTTGCTCGCGCCTGCAATTCACGGGCAACTGCCAGAGCCGGGAATATATGACCGCCCGTTCCTCCTGCTGCCATGAGGACTCGCAAGCTCATACCGAAATCCTTTGCCGCTCTCGACTCCTCAGAGGACAACCGCAAGGATCTTTCAGCCGTTCGCTAAAACACTTCCCCGGTTGCGTGCTGGGAGATATTCAACAGAACCCCGGCAGCAATCAGATTCATCAGCAGCGAAGAACCGCCATAGCTGATGAACGGCAACGGAATTCCTTTGGTGGGAAGCAGCCCGATGACCACGCTCATATTCACCAGCGCCTGCCCGACCAGCAGCACTGTGATGCCGACCGCCAGCAGTTTCCCAAAGTGATCACTGCAACAGACCGCCGCCCTTAAGCCTCGCCAGAGAATGACGGCAAAAACCACCAGCACCAGGGTCGCACCAATGAATCCCCATTCCTCGCTGATCACCGCATAAATGAAATCGGTTTGCGGCTCCGGCAGGAAGAAAAGCTTCTGGCGCCCCTCCATCAGACCTACGCCCAGAATGCCGCCTGAACCCACAGCAATCAGCGATTGCAACATCTGAAATCCTTTTCCCAGCGGGTCGCTTTCCGGATGCAGGAACCCAAGCAAGCGGTTGTGCCGGTAAGCGACGTGAAAGATCACGACGTAAAGCAGCGGCACAGCGGCAGCCGTCGCACCCACAAAATAACGCAGGTGAAGACCGGCGGCAAAAAGCATGGCCGCACAGATCAGACAGATGGCGAGCGAAGTACCCAGGTCCGGCTCCTTCAGGATCAGAATGACGGTGAGCCCAGTCACCAGCCCCAAGGGCAGCAAAGTGTGGCGGATATCATTCACCGAATTCCGGCGCCGGTCGAGAAAGTACGCGAAGAAGATGACGATCAGAATCTTCGCCAACTCCGAAGGTTGAAAATTGAGCGGCCCCACATGGAACCAGCGATGCGTTTCGTGCCATCGCGGCGTCAGATAGACAGCCACCAGCAAAATCCAGAGCAGCGCCAGGGCCGGGAAGATGAACTGCGGATTGCGCCACTGGCGATAATCAATGTTCATGACGGCGACCATCACCAGAATGCCCAGGGCAGCCCAGATCCCCTGTCGAAACACGAAATAGTAGCTGGAACCATAACGCTCGGAGGCCATCACCGCCGAGGCGCTGAAGACCATGACGAGCCCGAATAAGACCAGCACCAGAATGGCGCCAAACAATATCAGATCCGATTCAAGTTTCCGGGCCATCTTCCCCCTCATCGCGCCAATACGCTGAATTGCTCATGTTGGGTTTTACAATTTCGTTGAAGAAGCCTTCTCCCGGGTAATGCTTCCCCCGCTTGCACCCTGAGCCTTCTCGGTTTCGTCCTCCAAACCGCCCGTTACTTCATAAGGTGATATGGGTTCCGAATCAGTTTCCAGGGGCCGCAATAGAAGCTCCTTCCCGGAATCGGCGGATTCGCCGAACTCCGATTGAACGTAGTCTTCTCCCGCAGAGGCTATTTCCTCGCCGCCCACTTCATAGATGTAGGCCGGCTCATGGGGCGCGGGTATCTCAGACGGCACTTCAGAAGGACTTGATTCTACTGTCGCCTTGAATGACCTTGTCGGCGCAGCCTGGAAAGCCTGATCGAAAGGTTCATTTCTGACATCATTCAGGGCAGCCACCTGAGGCTCGTTCTGAACCGGTTGAAGGGCGGAAGAACTCTCCGCGTTAAGCCCGCTCCGGGAGGAAGGTTCGGATTCTCCAGCCTGCGGTTCCAGCGGAGCTGCCTGGGAAGCCGAAGGCGGCGCCCACGCCTGCGGTGCTTGCAATTCCGCAGCCAGACGATGAACAATCTCTTTAAAGGCTCGCCCGCGCTCCTCGAAGTCCCGAAACTGATCGTAGCTGGCGCAAGCCGGAGACAAAAGCACGGTGTCGCCCGAAACCGCCCGGGCAAAAGCCATCTTCACCGCTTTCTCCAAATCGCCGGCATACTGCAAATCCACGCCCTGCAAATCGGCGGCGATCTTCTCTGCAGCGGCACCGATCAGATAAACGGACTTCACACGTTGTTCGATCAGGGGCTTGAGCGGAGTATAAGGCGCCCCTTTATCCTTTCCTCCCAGAATCAGATGGACGCCGCCTTCGAACGTCGAAAGTGCTTTCGCGGCGGCATCCACACTGGTCGCCTTGGAGTCGTTGTAGAAATCCACGCCCCGCAGCGTTTGAACGTATTCCAGCCGATGCTCGACGCCGGTGAATTCGCGCGCAGCGCTGCGGATAGACTTGAAATCCGCGCCCAGAACACAGGCCACAGCCGCAGCCGCCATGACATTCTGCACGTTGAATTTTCCCCGCAATCGGATCTCCCGCTCCTCCATCAGCATGCGCTCCAGGTGTCCCACGCGGTAGAGAATGCGTCCGCGCGAAAGCAGAATGCCTTCCGGCAAATCCTGGCTAGTGCTGAAAAAGACCTTGCGGCTGGCAATGGCGGGCGCAAGGCCCACGACCGTCGGGTCATCCGCGTTCAGAATGGCGTAGTCGTCGGCCTGCTGATTACGGAAGATCTGGGCCTTGGCGCTGACATAAGCCTCAAAGGTGCCGTGCCGGTCCAGATGATTCTCCGTAATGTTCAGCAGCACTGCGATATGAGGCCGGAATTTCTGGATAGCTTCAAGCTGAAAGCTGCTCAACTCCGCCACGACTATGGAATCCGAAGAGAACAGGTCCACGGCAGAAATCAGTGGAATGCCAATGTTCCCCACGACGAAGGTTGTAAAACCGGAGGCTTCGAGCATCTTGCCCAGCAGTGTCGTGGTGGTGGTCTTCCCATTGGTTCCTGTAATCCCTACGAGCGTTCCCTGAAAAAACCAACTGGCGGCTTCCACCTCCGGCACAATCAGGATTTTTCGCCGCCGCGCCGCTTCAAGCTGGGGCAAATCCCAGGGAACCCCGGGGCTGACCACAATCAGATCCTGCTTCAGGAAGGTCTCCTCACGGTGGACTCCAAGCTCCATGCCAATCTTCTGATCCATCAGCTTGTGAAGCATGTCGCCAAAGGAGGAGGGCGGGCGGAGGTCAGTGACCGTGACGATTGCCCCCTCACGGGCCAGGCGGAAGGCGACGGCCTCGCCGGTACGGGCGAGGCCAACCACCAGAACCCGCTTATTTCGCAGTTCGATCATGCCGTGTTCCTCTTCCGCGGGTGGCCATTCTTACGGAAATACCCGTCCAGAATTTCAGAGACCAATTCCGAGAGGGAGCGGCGATTTTCGCGCGCCAGCCGCCGGGCCCTCACCACCGTCTCACGGTTCAACGTCAGGCTCACCCGCGTCGGATTGCGAAAGGATTTAGGCCTTGCCATTGCGTTTCATCTCGCGCGCCTCGGGCTGTATTCCGAGTAAAAGCTCTTTGGAACGGTTTCGACCACCTCTACGCTCAGCGAGCATTAGTGCGTATTTTATGCGCACTAATTTCGATCCGTCAACGTATTCTTCATAGGGCGCTCACCGATCATCTCAACTTCAGCGTCGTCAGGGCAAAAAGGGCAAAAACCAGCGCTGCAATCCAAAAGCGGGCAATAATCTTCGATTCCTTCCACCCCAACAGCTCAAAATGATGGTGAATGGGAGCCATGCGCAGCACCCGCTTGTGCCGGAGTTTGTAAGACCCCACCTGCAATATCACCGAGAGGGCCTCCACCACGAAGATCCCCCCGAAAAACGGCAGCAAGAGTTCCTGTTTGATGATGACAGCCACGGCAGCAATGGCCGCGCCGAGTGAAAGCGAACCGACATCCCCCATGAAGATCTCCGCCGGATAGGCGTTGTACCAGAGAAAACCCAGGCTCGAACCCACCATGGCCCCGCAAAAGATCGTCAGCTCCCCCGATTTCGGCAAATGCTCGAGGTCCAGATAGGTAGCCCAAACCAGATTTCCAGCCACATAGGTGAGGACGGTCAGGGCCGAGGCAGCAATAATCACGCAGCCGATGGCCAGCCCGTCCAGCCCATCGGTGAGATTCACCGCATTCGACGATCCCACCACCACCAGAATGACCAGGCCCACAAATGGCAAAAAGGCCAGCGGATACACCCAGCCATGATGCAGAAAGGCATGGATCAGAAAGTCCGGGTGGAGATTTTTGAAAAAAGGGAAAGTGAGCCTGGTGGAATAAAGGCCGCGCTCGGAGAGCACGCCTAAAGCCGCCGCCAGTAGCACGGCGACCAACACCTGAAGGGTCAGCTTGGAACGCGCCCGGAGTCCCAGATTATGCTTTCGCCGGAGTTTCAGGTAGTCATCCCAGAAGCCGATAGCGCCAAAGGCTACCGTCACTCCCAGGGCCAGCCAGACAAAGATATTGCTGAGGTCAGCCCACAGCAGAGTCGGCACAATGATGCAGAGGTCAATCAGCACGCCGCCCATGGTCGGCGTGCCGGCCTTTGCCCTGTGAGACGATGGGCCTTCTTCACGAATATATTGTCCAATCTGAAATTGCTTGAGCTTCTCAATCAACCACGGACCTAAAAGCAGGGAAAGCAAAAGCGCCGTGAGGCTGGAATATGCCGTGCGGAAAGTAATATAGCGGAAAAGATTCAGAACATGAAGATGACTATAAAACTTGAGATAAAGATAATAGAACATTCGCGCTCAGTCTTTCGCAGTCCTCAAGGTTGAGGCTTTCCTTTCCATTAAGTTTCGAATTCATTTCTTTGTCGAGTCTCCCTTGAGTTGAAGCCGTCCTGTGAATCCCCAGCGGCTGCTCCCGCATCTTTCGCAACCGAATCTTTCACCGTGAGGGTATGGAATCCGTTCAGGATCACCGCAATTGCTTTCTCAAGCCGCACACCTCTTGAACCCTTGACCAGGACGACGTCTCCGGCCTGCGCCATCTCAAGATAAAACCGTCCGGCCTGCTCCGCGTCGGGAAAGAGCCTGCCCCGCTCTGGCGGAAATCCAGCATTTTTTGCACCTTCCAGAAAAAATTGCGCATCACCCTGCACAGCCAGCAACCAGTCAATCCCAACTTCCGCACACTTTTCTCCAATCCTTCGATGCCAATCCGGCGAAGAAGGTCCAAGCTCCAGCATTTCGCCTGCCAACACAATTCGCCTCCTGGCTCCCGGCCAGGAGGCGAGCGTCTCAAGCATCTTCCGCATCGCATGAGGATTGGAGTTGTAAGCGTCGTTGATCATCCAACCGCCCCCGGGTAATGGTAAGATCTCGTTTCGCTGTCCCGGGGGGTTGAAAGATTCCAGCCCTGTCCGCACTTCCTCTTTGGATAAACCAAACAAGCTGGCCGTCGCGATGGCAGCCAGGGCATTCTCAACGTTATGCTGGCCTGGGAGAGGGATGGAAAATTTCCCTGACACGGCTTCCGCCCTTACTTCAAATTCCGCCCCGAAATGGCCATTCCCATTCTGCACCAAAGGGCAGAGATTAAGCCCCTGGTAATCCGCTCCTGCGGTAAAGCCATAAGTCACCACCCGTCCCTGAAAACCGGCTGAAAAACTACGGACGCGCTCGTCATCGTAGTTCAGAACCGCAACCGCTGGCGCTTTGAGATGCTCAATCAGCTCGCGCTTGGCGCGCGCAATCGAGTCAATGGAATCGAAGAATTCGAGGTGAACGGGAGCCACATTGGTGACCACTCCCACCTGCGGCTCCGCCAAAGAAGCCAGCAAAGCAATCTCCCCGGGTCCGGACATGGCCATCTCGATGACGGCAACCTGGTGATGAGGTTCAAGCCGAAGAAGTGTGAGAGGGACTCCATAATGATTATTCAGGTTCCCGGCGGTTTTGAGCACGCTGAAGCGGCGCGACAGGAGCGCGGCAATCATTTCCTTTGTGGTGGTCTTGCCGGTGCTGCCGGTGATGCCAATGACCCGGCCCGACCACTTGCGCCGCGCCGCGTGCGCAAGCTCCTGCAGGGCTCGCGTGGTATCCGGCACGGGCAACAAAAAAGCATCCCACTCGGGTCTCGGTGGACGGTAATCGTTTGAAACGACCGCCGCCTTCGCCCCTTTCCCCATAACGTGCTCTATGAAATCGTGGCCGTCGTGACGGGGACCTCGGATGGCAAAGAAAAGGTCTCCAGCTTCGAGCGACCGCGAGTCGATGGAATAACTGCTGACGCTCCCGTCCGGTCCACGCCATTGCGAGCCAAGGATTGCCGCGATTTCATTCAGCGAAAACTGCATCAGGATTGCGTCTTTGCGACATCATTGCCAGAAAGAGTCTAAACTCTTCCGCCCAATGGCCAAGGCACGAAGCAACGCCAAAAAACTCTTCGGTTTTCCTTGTGAGGCTTCGCACCTTCGCGCCTTAGCGTGGGGCCTTCTTAAGAGAACCTTCTTTTCGCAGTTTCTGACATCCCCCTGATCAGGAGTGTGTTAAGCCCTCCGGAAGCCCATTTCGCGCAAAATCCTCCGGGCAATTTCACGATCGTCGAATGGAATGGAGCGGTCCTTGAGTACCTGATAGGTCTCATGTCCTTTGCCTGCCAGCAGCACCAAGTCTCCCTCATGAGCCTGCGCCAGCGCTTTCCGGATCGCTACCTCGCGGTCTACTTCCGCGATATACGGTTTCCCCGACTTCTGAAGTCCCACCATCACGTCATTCATAATCAGGATGGGGTCTTCACTGCGCGGATTATCTGAAGTCAACACCACCGAATCACTCAGATGACCTGCCACCTCACCCATCAGCGGGCGCTTGGTTCGGTCCCGATCTCCTCCACAGCCAAAAAGCACGATCAATTGATTGCGGGTCAGTTCACGGGCGGTTTTCAAGGCGTTTTGCAAGGCATCGTGAGTGTGAGCGTAATCCACGAGTACCGTGAAGGGCTGTCCCTCATCAACCCGCTCAAAACGCCCCGGCACCTGACGCACGGCAGCGATGCCCTTCTGAATGGCTTCTTTGGAAACGCCCATTCCCTCCGCGGCAGCAACCGCCGCAAGAATGTTTTCAAGATTGGCCCGACCCAACAGCGGCGATTCAATCTCCAGCTTGCCTTCCGGCGTCGAAAGGATCGCCCGAATTCCGTCAGGCCCGAAGCTTGAATGTTTAGTTTTCACCTGGGCATCAGACGCAATCCCATAGGTAATCTGGCGGGGCTGGTTCAATTCCAGAAGGCGTCTTCCCCAGGGATCATCCAGGTTGATGACCCCTAGTTCCGGCGGCGGCGTTCCATCACCCTCGAAAAGCCGCCGCTTGGCGGCAAAGTAACTCTCCATGTCCTTGTGATAATCCAGGTGATCACCGGTAAGATTGGTGAAGACCGCCGCCTGAAAAGGGAATCCGCACGTCCGCCCCTGCGCCAGCGCGTGGGAGGAAACTTCCATCACAGCCGCCTGCCCTCCAGCCTGAACCAACTCGGCAAGGTACCCGGCCAGATCAAGAGATTCCGGCGTGGTATGCAGCGCTGGAATCGTCCGATCCCCAAGGGAGTATTCGATCGTGCCCAAAAGGCCGGTTTTTATTCCTGCAGCTTCAAGAATCGATCGAATGAGGTAGGCGGTGGTGGTTTTGCCGTTCGTTCCGGTAATGCCCACCAGTTTCAGCTTCGATTCCGGGTGGGCGTAAAAGGTTCGGCTGATTTCCGAAAGGGCCTTCCGGATATTCGGAACTTGCACCCAAATGGCGGCAAAATCAACCGGCGCGGCGCGTTCACTGACGATGCCGGCTGCGCCTTTTTCAAGGGCTTGCTGGATGAACTGATGCCCGTCCGCGTGTTCGCCTTGAATCGCAAAAAAAAGACAATCGGGTTGAGTTTGACGAGAATCGTAGGCAAGCGAGCGAATATCACGGCCCAGGTCGCCTCGAACACCCAGCACGGCCGCGGATCGCAACAACTCCCTCAAAATCATCTTTGACACCAGTATACCGCCTTTTGCGCGCGTGTCTTAACCCCTTAACCGCCTCCGTCGGCGCATTCGAGAGCGCGCATCAATTTGAGCGGCGGCCCCCAGTCAGCCCGCACCTTCAACGCGCAAAGACCACCTTAACGAGCGAGCGTTCCGGCACCTTCGAGCCAGGCGCCGGGTCCTGTTGAACAGCCAAGCCACTCCCCGTAAGGCTCAAGGCCAAGTCCAGTTCCTGACATTCATCCGCCACTTTCCTCTCATTCAAACCAGTAAAGTCCGGAACTGTAACCATCGGCCCATTATTGAGCATGATCGTTCCCTGACCAGCGCTGCCGTTCGGCGGCTCGTAGGAAACCGGTCTTAGACCAGCATGAGGTGGGGGCAGCGGATCGGCAGGCTTGGCGGTCTCCTTCCGGAGGGGGACCCTGCGATCCGCTTTTACATTGGAGGCCATCTGAAGCGGAGATTTGACCGGCTCGTCGCGTGGCACATTCAGATAGCTCAAAGTCTGCTGCGCCAGTTGCTTCCACGCCGGAGCAGCCACTTCCGCCCCATAAATGCCGCCCACAGGAGTATCGATGGAAACCAAGATCGTAAGCGCAGGATGGTGGATGGGAGCAATTCCGATGAAGGAAGCGACGTAATGGGCGTGGGAATAATGGCCGTTCTCCACCTTCTGCGCTGTGCCGGTTTTGCCCCCCGCCGAGTAGCCGTCGAGTTGTGCCGCCGTGCCCGTGCCGAATGCCACGACGCCTTCCAGCATGCGGCGCATGGTTGCAGCCGTCTGCTCACTCAGCACCCGACGCTTGGACTCTGCCGGGACCGGATTGTGGGTCTTTCCACTGAAAACATCCCGCACAATGCGCGGCTGGATCAGTGTGCCACCGTTGGCAATCGCGGAATACGCTTCCACCAATTGAAGCGGAGTGACGCCAATTCCCTGCCCGATGGCAATTTCGCCGATGGAAACTCCTGACCAGCGGCTGGGCGGCATCAACAAACCAGACTCCTCGCCCGGCAATCCAATATTTGTCTTTGCACCGAAGCCGAAGTTGACAATGTGATCGTAGAAGCGATCTTCGCCCAGCCGCAGCGCCATCTTGACCGCTCCCACGTCGCTCGAGTAAGCCAGCACCTGGCTTAACGTCAGGGGGCCGGCAAGCTCATGCCGGATGACTTCGCGGTCGTCATGAATCGTCCGACCGCCCAGAACGATTGCTCCCATCTGGCAATCGATCAGGTCCGTGGGCTTCGCCAGATGCTCGTCAATGGCGGATGAAATGGTGATTGATTTGAATGTTGATCCCGGCTCAAAAATCCAGGAGACACCTCGATTGATGCGGTCTTGCGAAGGACTTGCCGCATAGTGGTTGGGATTGAAAGTGGGGTAACTCGCCATGGCCAGGATCGCCCCGGTATAAGGATTCTGCACAATCGCCACCCCGCCCCGCGCATGCCACTTCTCAACATCCGCGTCGAGAACACTTTCTGCGATATATTGAATCCCGGCGTCTATGGTTAACTGCACATTCATCCCGGGCTTGCCGGGGTCATCTCTGGAGCCAAACGTTTGCCGCCGCGCATCCTCCATCACCAGGGCGTGCCCGGGTTGCCCCTCAATCTCCGAGTTCAGTGAATACTCGATGCCTGCCAGCCCGCGGTCATCCATCCCCACGTAACCGAGCACCGCTGAGGCCAGATCGCCCAGAGGATAAAAGCGCTTCATTTCTTTCTGGAAATAGATTCCCTTCAACCCTAAAGCTTTCACCCGCTCGGATTCGGTTGCTGAAACCTTGCGTTTGACCCAGCAGAAAGTCCGGGATGCCTCAAAGCGAGCTTCCAGTTCCTGCGGATCGAGCCCCAAAATGGGGCCCAGCAGCCGGGCTGCCCTCGCCGGATCAGCGAGGTGCGAGGGAACGGCGTATATGGAATCCACTGGCAAGCTCATTGCCAATGGATGAAGGCGGCAGTCGTAAATTGTGCCGCGCTGAGGGGCCAGTTCAATGGTTCGTTGCTGCTGCCGCTGAGCGCGCTCGAACCAGTGCACATATTCAATGACTTGAAGGTAGTAAAGGCGTCCGAGGATCAGGAACATCCAGAGCGTAAAGGCCGCCGCAAGCATCAGGCCACGGCGGAGCATTACCGATCTCTCTGGCTTCTTCGTGGGTGGGTAAGGAACCTCTGGCCGGGGCATCTAAGGCTCCCGCGGAACTCCTCGATTCATGGGCGCGAGCGCCTCAAAATTCCGGGCAAAGACAGGAGCGAGGGATTGCAATTGTTGGGCGTCCGCTCCATCGAGGCGAACGACCTGCTGCGGCTCGGGCGAGGTCAACCCCAAATCGGCGCGTGCGAGCTTGTCGATGCGCTGGGGGTCAGCCAGCAGAGCCTGTTCCAGACGGAGCTTCTGGTTAGCCACGCGGAGGGCTGCCCGCTCAGATTTCAATTGCTCAATCTGATAACCGTACCGCATGCACTCAAAATGCTGCAAGGCGAAACAAAAGATGAATAGAAACACCACCGCCCCCAAGCGAAGCAAGGCATAGCATTGACGCCGCTTGACCGGATCAATTTCCCGGACCAGACGGGAATTGTCGATCGGCTTGGGGGGAAACACATCGGGACGATAGGATCGGCCCGCAACATGGAGCGCTGAACGGCGCGGACGTTTTTGAACATCTGGAACCAGGAGAGGTGCAGTAGCCATAATGCTTCCTTGTCGTGAGACGAGAACTAAACCGACTACTCGCGGCACTCGGCGCCTGAGCGGACGCAATCCATGAGCGTCGAAGGAATCAGAACAATAGAAACAACGCCCACCAGACCCCCACCGCCGCGAAAACGTTTCCCCCAAAATTCTTAAGCTGCCAGCTTCTCGACTGCGCGCAACCTGGCGCTTCGAGATCGTGGATTACTGCGGACTTCCGCCTCCGTGGGCCGCACAACCTTGCGAGTGAGCAATTCTGTTCTGCCCTCGCGGCGCCAGCCATAAAATGTTTGCTTGACGATTCGATCCTCCAACGAATGAAAGCTGAGGATCACCAGCCGCCCGCTCGGCGCAAGCACGGAGAGCGCGCGGCTCAAGAACTTCTCCAGATTTTCCAATTCCTGATTCACCGCCATGCGCAGTGCCATGAACGTCCGCGTGGCAGGATGAAGTTGATGAAGGCCCGTCCGGGAAGGGATTGCTCGCATTACCACCAGCGCCAGGGAGGTGGTCGTTTGAATCGGACGGGCCTTCACAATGGCTCGCGCAATACGGCGCGAGTGGCGCTCTTCTCCTAAACGAAAAATCAAATCCGCGAGGTCACGCTCCCGGCTTCGATTGACCAGGTCCGCAGCCGTCAAAGAACTGTCTGGGTCCATGCGCATATCGAGAGGGCCGGAGCGCTCGAAGCTGAATCCACGAGAGGCGTCTTCGAGTTGCCATGAACTCATGCCCAGGTCCGCCAGCATTCCGTGGGCCGGAGGCAAGCCGCTGGCTGCATGCAGGGCATCGATTTCTGCAAAGTTCCCTCGCTGTAGCACAACTTTTTCCCCAAATGCCTGCAAGCGGGCGCTCGCTCGGGCCAACGCCTCAGGATCACGATCAATGCCGAGTAGTCTCCCGCCCTCGAGCTTTCTCAAAATAGCCTCTGCATGGCCGCCGCCGCCCACGGTGGCATCGATATAAACACCGTCGGGCCGAATGTCCAGGAACTCGAGCGTTTCTTGAAGCAAGACCGGAATATGTCCCATGGAGCCATTCATTCGTCGGGTAAACGACTAAATGTTGAGGTCGCTCAAAGCCTTTTCGTCCTCTTCAGTGATCGGATTCTGCTCCAAATGCTCATCAAATCGCTGTGGATTCCAAACGTCCAGATATTCCAAGTAACCCAGCACCGCCACTTCCCCCCGCATCGCAGCCGATTCGCGCAACTGAGAGGGAATCAGGATTCTGCCCTGCCCGTCCATTCGCGCCATCTGCCCCCAATAATTGGTGCGGTCAAGAAATTTTTTTTTGGCTTTGTTCATCGAAGGAAGCGCCGCCAGTTTTTCCTCAATCCTTCGCCACTCCGCGAAAGGATAAATGCGCACGTACTGTCCATCCAGGCTGGTTACGTAAAATTCAGGACCGTACTTTTCATCCAGGATTGTCTTGAAGGCAGTCGGAATCTTCAGGCGTCCCTTTGCATCGACACTCGCCGCATGCCTGCCTCTTAACATTTCCAAATCCTGAAAGACCTTCTGAATCTTGTTTTCGACAACCCTTTATATCCACTTTTAACTACTTTTAGCCACTTTCGTCCCCAACTCTACCGTGACCGCATGACAGTGTCAAGAAATTTTTTGATTAATTTTTCCTAATTTTTAAGGCGCGACTGGAATGGGCACGCGGAGCTTTCACAAGAGAGAGGTCGCATCTCAATCCGACCGTTGGGATGAGTCATAAGAAGCGAGAAGGCGGAAGGCACAGCATCCGCCCGCGCTGGCACGGAATAACCAGAACGAAAAAATGCTAGCTGACAAATTAATCTTGGAGCAGCTTTCAAACGGCGATTCGGCCTCTTTATCAGTCATGAGAGAGCTTAGCTTCCAAATTTCTTTTCACGTCCGGCCATTCAGAATCAAGGATGCTGTAATAGACGCTGTGGCGGAAACGTCCATCCGGCATGATCATATGATTACGGAACGTGCCCTCTTCTTTGGCACCAAGGCGGAGGATCGCTTTGCGCGAGCGCTCATTGAGCGAGTCTGTCTTGAACTCCACACGAATGCATCCCCATTTCTCAAAGGCGTGCCGCAGCATCAGGTACTTAGCCTCGGTATTGACAAATGTGCGTTGCCAGCGGGGAGCAATAAACGTCCCTCCAATTTCCACGCGTCGGTTTGTCCGGTCGATATTCATAAAACGAGTAGATCCCACAACCGAATTCGAAGCCTGCTCAAGGGTGACGAAGGGCAGCGACGTCCCTTCGGCCTGCGCATTCAGGACGAATTGAACGTAATCGCGCATCTCCTGCGGCGTTCGAACCGCGTACGGCATCCAGCGCCAGATATCCTGATCGAGGCCGAAATCACAAAGCGCATCCACGTGCTCCAGGGTGAGCGGCTCGAGCCGCACCCTGCGACCCTGCAGAATGACAGGCTCGATCAACATGAATTCTTCCGTCGACTTCATAGAAATACTCACCTTTTCCTCTGGGGAAAATTTACTGCGCCTGTGTCACAAATTCATGCTTCAGGCCGTGCGAGCAGACCCTGCATTTTCGAATCCCGAACCATCATAAAGGGTTCGCAGGCCGCAGAGCTACACAATTCACCTGATCCTGACTTGAAAAATCATGGGAGGGCAACCGTTCGGAGCCTCAGTTGCATGATTCCTCAAAATGGAGGCGGTTTTCTCCCCACGAATCACACAATAAAACAGTGCGGTTCCCGGGAAGAAGTCGCTCATCAATGGAGGTCACAACATGAGAAAACTCAACCTTTTGACCCTCACGATTGTCGCAGGTCTTTTTGCATGGATGGTGCCGGTCAGCCGAGCCACCCGCTGGGCATCTCCTCCCTTAATCAGTGCCCAGCAGACGGCCGAGCCCGCAGGGCCGGAAGCAGGGACAGAACAGGTAGAGCGAACGTTTACCGGCAAGATCGAAAAGCAGAAGGGGAAGTACGTTCTGCGCGACACGTCCGCTCAGGTTACGTATCGGCTTGATGACCAGCCGGAAGCCAAGCGCTTTAACGGTCACCATGTGAAGGTGATCGGGACGCTGGATACAACGACCAATACGATTCACGTCTCCAAAATCCGGCTCATTTTATCCGGCAATGCGGGTGCCTCTTCATGAGCCCGAAGCGGAGCGGGCGCCACGCGCCTGCTCCACTCCCGGAAGCATCCATCAGCAGAATGAAAACCGACGACAAGACTGGGATGTTTCCCCATATTTAATCCAGTTTTTACCCGATAGCCATTTTAACTCACAGGAAAGTACACTTTTGACTTAATCCCTAGCACTCATTCCACGGAGAAGCTGATGAAAGGAGGTCGTACAGATCATGAAAAATGCCCACTTGAGAAAAGCCGGCCGGTACTTGTGCAACCATTGTCATAAAGCATTCACAACGATCATCCAATTACGTTATCACGAGAGGAAATGCGCACCTCCTCAGGCCGAATCCGCGGAGTTGGTTCAAGTTCAACCGTCACATGCTTCCGAGGATTCGAACCCTTTCCCGCGCCGGACTGTGCTTCGTGCAACATCCTAGTGCTCTCTTGGGAAAGCATGCCTGCAACCTTACGTTTTCGTTGTGGCCCCTCCATGTCTGATTCCACACTTGAATTAAAGGCAAAGATCCATCATCTCCTCACCGAGGCTCGAATGGTTTTCCAGGGGCTCAGGCGTTGTTGGGGTTTCAATTCATCATGATATGGCTTGAGCACTTTGGCAAATTACCGCTTGTCGTCCGACAACTTCACCTGCTCAGCCTCGCCTCGGTCACGATGGCGGCCATTTTGCTCATGGTTCCACCGGCTAATCACCCTCTGGCCCAGAAGGAAGAACACACGGAGGCTTTTTATCGCTTTGCCAGTTGGATTATATTAGGAGCGCTGGCGCTGGTGGGCTTGGGAATTGCGACGGATATCTTCGTCATGACGCAAAGGGTGGTCGATTCCATCACTTTTCCCTGGGGACGGCTCTTGGGTTGCTGATCTTTTCCTGTACGCTATGGTTCGCCTGGGCGATTCATCGCGGCAGTGCGGGTCACGTCTCCTGAACCTACGATCCGTAAAAAACCCGGTAAACAATCCATGAAACCTCCGGTCAAAAGAACTGAAAATCCCGCGCCGCAGGGATGTCCAGCTTTTCTCTTTGATTTGGACGGCACCCTCATCGACAGCGTCTATCAACACGTGCTGGCCTGGCGTGAAGCGCTGGAACAAAGCGGCATTGAGCTATCGGTCTGGAGAATTCACCGCCGCATCGGAATGAGCGGCGGACTGTTTGTGAACGCTCTCCTGCGGGAGACGCGCCGGGAAATCAGCCCGCAAGTTGTCAAACGCCTGCAAGAACTGCACGCCGAGGCTTACATCCGGCGTTTGAAGGATGTCCGTCCCCTGCCCGGGGCTCGCGAACTTCTCAAACTGCTTTCCGATTCCGGCGTTCCCTATGCCATTGCAACCAGCGGCCGCATGGAGACGGCTCGTGAATCGCTTGTCGGCCTCTCCATCAGTCCCGAAATTCCCATTCTGACGCGAGATCAGGTGCAATACGCCAAGCCTAACCCTGACCTTTTCCTCGCAGCAGCTGATCGTTTGAAAATGCCCATTACGAACTGTATTGTGATTGGCGATAGCGTCTGGGATATGCTGGCCGCCAAGCGAGCCCCCACTTTAGGCGTGGGATTGCTCTCAGGCGGATACGGGCAGGAGGAGCTTGAGCGCGCCGGAGCGTTTCGCGTCTATCAGGACCCTGCCGATTTGATGCATCACTTGGACGAACTCGGGTTTCGCGGGAAAATCCCCTTGCTGCCCGCCTGATTCGGATGCCATTCGTCTTTGTCCTGCCCTTCTGCCTCGAAAATAAGCCATAAATCCTTTGAATTCAATGGAGCTTTCCCCGCTTATTCTCTGCTTCGGGAGGTGTCGCAAAGGGAGATGGGAGACTGAGCGCAAAGAAGAATTCCAGCATCTTAGTTGAGTGTAAACCTACCGAATTCCCAACTGGGTCAGGAGGCCTCATGGACATCGCAAATCAGGAGCCCGAAATCCTCAACCTGCCTATCGGCACGGGACAAACCGGCTGGCGGAAAGAATCCGACTCAATGGGCGTCATGGAAGTGCCAGCGGAGCATTACTGGGGAGCCCAGACACAGCGGGCGCTGATTCACTTCAACATCGGCAGTGAACGGATGCCTGGGGCCATTTATCGCGCCTATGGGTACATCAAAAAAGCGGCCGCCATCGTCAATGCTCGCTTGGGATGTTTACCGCAATGGAAGGCAGATCTGATTGCCAAGGTGGCCGATGAGATTATTGCGGGCAAGCTTGACGATGAGTTCCCCCTGGGTCTCTGGCAGGCCGGATCAGGTACTCAATCGAACATGAACGTCAACGAGGTGATCTCGAACCGTGCCATTCAGCTTGTCGGTGGAAAGATTGGAAGCAAGCAGCCGATCCATCCCAACGATCATGTCAATATGAGTCAGTCCTCGAACGATACGTTTCCGACGGCCATGCACATAGCGGCAGTGAAAGGTATTTGCGAACATCTTCTGCCCAGCGTTGAGAGGCTTCAGAAATCTGCGACGGACAAATCGAAGAAATGGAGCAGCGTGGTGAAAATCGGGCGTACCCATCTTCAGGATGCTACGCCGCTCACTGTGGGCCAGGAGTGGTCAGGCTATGCAGCGCAGTTGGAAGAGGCGATGGAGAACATTCGAGGTACACTACCGGGTCTGTATCGCCTGGCGATAGGCGGAACGGCAGTGGGTACGGGGATCAACGCCCCCCGGGGTTTCAGCGAAGAAACGGCGGAGATGATTGCCAAACTCACCGGCTATCCCTTTGTGACCGCGCCCAACAAATTCGCAGCGCAGGCCTCGCTGGACGCCTTGGCACGCGCATCCGCCGCATTGCGCGGCCTGGCTGTTGCGCTGTTCAAATTCGCCAACGACATGCGCTGGCTCGGCTCAGGGCCGCGCTGCGGGCTTCAGGAGCTTATCCTGCCCGCCAACGAACCGGGCTCCTCGATTATGCCGGGCAAGGTCAATCCCACACAGGCAGAGATCATGCTGATGATTTGCATCAAAGTGATCGGTCTCGACGCCGCTGTCGCGATGGCTGCCGCTGAGGGGAATTTTGAGTTGAATACTTTTCGACCGCTTGTTATCGATCACGTCCTGCGGTCAATTCAACTCCTCGAGGATGCATGCAATCACTTTCGCCAGTTTCTGGTGGAGGGCGTGGAAATCAATGAGAAACAGCTTCAGTACAATGTCAGCCGCTCTCTGATGATGGTCACTGCCCTCAGCCCGGTTATTGGGTATGACAAGGCGGCTGAAATCGCCCACCGGGCCGTTCAGGAAGACCTCACGCTGAAGGAAGCTGCCCTTCGAAGCGGCATTGATGAGGAGTTATACGACCGGACAGTGGTTCCGGAACGGCTTACAAAGCCCGGCCTGCCTGGTAAACCCTGATATTTTTCGGGGTTCATGACTTGTTCAGGCAGAGGCCTCCCTTGTCAGCATGGTGCTTTCACCCGATTGGGGCTTAAGCACCCTCCTGAAGCGCACACGCAGTTTTAATCTTGCCCGCAGCAATCGTGATTTGATGGCAGCCAGAGAAAGTCCGAGCATTTGCGCCAATTCAGCCGTTGAGAATCCATCGACATTGCGGAGAATGAAAACGGTTCTTAAGTGCGGACCCAGACCGTCGAGCGCCTTTCCAAGCCGCTCATTAAGCTCCACTTCGGCATAGCGTCTTTCCGGATTGCAAATTTCGGCGCCAGCCTCCAACGGAGCCCATCGCACTCCGTCAGACCAGGACAGTTCGTCCAATGACACTTCGCGCTGGGTTCGCCGCGATCGCAACCGGATGAGCGCCTCATTGATTGCGATTCGGGCAAGCCACGTGGAGAAGCGTGAATTGCCCTGAAACTTGCCCAGGTTGCATTGAGCCTTCAGAACGGCTTCCTGGAGCGCATCCTCCGCATCCTCCCGATTCCGCGTGATTCTAAAAGCCAGTTGGAAGATATTTTGATAGTATTGCTGCACCAGAAGTCCAAAAGCCTCACGATCACCTACTCGTGCCTGATTCAAAAGCGCCGTTTCATCTGCCAGATGAATTGCCATCCACTTCACCTCTTTTTGAACTCACACTGATCCTCTTGCCAAATCGTACAAACGCAGATTAGCGTTGAGTCTGAACCAGGGGAATCCAGTGAAATCCGTAACCCATGAATGAAGTTACCGTAGAGGTGAGCTCAGTTTATCGCTGGAGATGATCCGCTCTTCGGCTTGCCAATGTAGTGTTTTGTCCCATTTAATCATCAAAGGTTGAGGCCACATCATCGCTGCACTCACCACCCCCCTGCCCCTGCCCAGGGGTGGGAATTCCCCACTCTGGTTCAGGAGGGGTAGGGGACGGTTGTTGTAAAGGATTGGCTGGGACAAGACACTAGCGGAGCGAAGCCCCTATTTTCAACTCAGGCAAATTCCGCAAGTGATCTCGACGGCAGGGAGGAGTGAAAAGGGATGACTGACCAGCAAAAGTAACCGGAATCTCGGATGAATCTTTTGGTCATCACCCTCTGTGGCGCGCCCGACTCAGATCGACACGCTCAGCAGAACAGAGGAGGAAGGTTTCCTTCAGGATGATGGGGCAGCCCGCTCAATTCTCATGCGCTCTGGGAAGCGGCGCGTGCCTTCTCGCCAGCCAGCGGCAGAGTCGCACGCACCGTCGCCCCTTCTCTGCCCGAAAAGATATGAAGTTCCCCGCCCAATTGGCGGACTCGCTCCCGCATTCCCCGGATCCCCACGCCCAGGCGGCCGCCTTTTTGTTGCGCCACCTCGGGAGGCATCCCACAACCCTGGTCTTTGACCTCAAGCACTAGTTCCTTAGAGGTCAGCGCGATGCGGATATCCGCCGTCGGGCTTCCGGAATGGCGGTGAATATTGGCCAAGGCCTCCTGAATGATTCGGAAAAGCGCAATCTCAATTTCCGAGGGGAGCCGCTGGAGTTCCGGCGCCACGTGGATACTCACGTCGATGCCGCTTCTCTCCGCAAAGCCTCGCACGTACCAGCGAAGGGCCGAATTGAGGCCCGCCTCGTCGAGCATGGGCGGATGCAAAAGATAGGCAACGGTGCGGATTTCTGATCCGCACTGCTCCGCCAGGCGCATGCACTCCTCGAGAGCCGACTGCTTTTTGGAGTCACGCACGCGCAGTGAATTCTGGAGGGCTTTCAGTTGCAGCAGCAGGGCAGCCACCGTTTGCGATGTGCTGTCGTGCAGGTCGCGGGCGATTCGCCGTCTCTCTTCGTCCTGCAGTTTTAAGAGACGCCCTGAAAGCTCACGCAATGAGTCCTCCGCGAGTTTCCGTTCCGTGATATCCTTAACCAGCCCCAGTCCCCCGACGATCTGACGTTCCCCATTTTCCAATCCTGTCTCCCGCCAGATGGGGCAATAGTGCACGTCAAAGAACCGGCGCTCACCCGTCTCGGGAACCTCATACACGCGATTCTTGGCGATGGCTCCTTCGCCACGAAGCGCCTTGAGAAAGTACTCCTCCTCGCCCGTCTCCTTCAGGAAAGGAAACAATTCAAAAGCGTTTTTCCCAAGAGCTTCGTCTCTGGAAATCCGCATGATTTTCTCCATGGCGGGATTCCATATCGTGTAGCGGCACTCGCGGTCGAAAGCGAAGACACCGTCCAGGATGCAGTTGATCAGATCCTCATTGAAGTTTTTTTCGTTGTGCAACGCCAGGGTTCTTCGCCGGATGCGGCCTTCGAGTTCCCGTTTGGCCTGCGACACGCTTTGGATCGACTGCAAAAGTTGCAGTGCGGCGCCACCGAATTCCGCCAGGTGGCTCATCAGGCGCAAATCCTCAGGATCAAATTTGCGACTCTCGTCATGAGTCGCCGCCCAGAGCGTGCCCAAAAAATTCCGTCCGCTGCTGATGGGCACAACCAGTATCTCAACGATCGAGGGTTCGAAGCCCTCAAAATAGCTGAAGAATCGTTCCGGGCGATAAAAGAGCTGAGGCGATCGACGATCAAGACAGACTCCACACGAACAGGCGTGGCGTGGGGTGGATGTCCCCTGATAGACAGCGAGCGCCCCGGCTACAGCGCGCCACCGGAAGATTTTGCCATTTGGAGAATTTTCTAACAGACTGATACCAGCGCTTTCTGCATGGCACAGCGCCGCGGTGATCTCCACCAGCTTTTGAATTAGTGATCTGGGATTCTGGGCAGCTTCATGCGCAAGCTTTACCAAAGCCTGGTTTTCACCAGCCAAATCAGGAAGTCTGGGCTTGCGGGTAAAAAGCTCCTGTGTGATCAGAACATCCTCGACAGAGCTGGCAGCCTGTGGCGAGCGACTGGCATTCATGGGTTTTTCTCAACTTTCCAGGCGATCAAAAGTCAGTCCAGAATTGAAGGAGACCATGCAGGGATTCTTCGTCTCGCTCTGGAACGCTCAGAATGAGAAAAAACTGCCGCCCTGCGCAGCCAAAGGCAGCTCTTCGCTTCGCTCAAAGCAAGCTCATAGTGGAACAAAGGAAGAATCTCCGCATCTGTTTACTTCTTAAACTCCTAGGCAAGCCGAGATGCCTCGCGAAGTGTAACCCGAGCAGAAATACAGGGATTCGTCAGCCACGCTCAGAATGATACGCGATAGGCTTATAATGGGATATCTTAAAGGATTTTCCAGCAATTTACGCAGGCAACGACTCCTCACATCCCCGCGCCTCGGGGGTGAGGCGTTCAGTTTCCTCCCTGCCGCGATAACTCCCTTATAAACATTCATTATTATAATTTTGCACACCAAGCCTAGCAAGAGGCGCACAAACAAGCAAACAAATTGCCGGGATTCTTCAAATGTTTCCGTGCAGGACCGACCAGCCCACCCTGATGCATCCGAGGGTTTGTGCCACCCCATTCGGCTGCCTGGAATTGAAAGAGGGCGGCATCAAGGGGCACCCTCATGGATGCATCACGCGCATCGGGGCATTTCTTCTATCTTCTCCCAGATTTGCCTGATTCCTTCTCCTTGAATTTTGACGGAAAATATACTTGGGTTATGGCTGTGGGTTTGTCATTTCTGAGCGGAGCCGCGGCGGGGGGTGAAGGAGTCCTGCGTTGGCTTGGCTTCTCGAAACACGAGAGATGCTTGGCTGAACTGAATGCCGGGATTCTTCGTCGCCTCCCTCCGCAATGGAAGCGGCTTTCAGCAAAGTCACAGCAAGGGCGTGGTTGTCGGGTTGGGGTCGCCCACTAAGGAAAAGGGGTATTCAATAACCGGTGGGTCACCAATAGTCAGGCAGGAGTTGACTATGAAACCACTGCGCATTCTGATTGCAGACGATCACAGCCTTGTGCGGAGAGGCGTGCGGACGCTTCTGGAAAGCCGTCCAGGATGGCATGTGTGCGGTGAAGCGGCGAATGGGAAAGAAGCCATCGAGCAAGCCAAACGATTGAAGCCGGACGCTATTGTAATGGATATTTCCATGCCCGAGCTGAACGGCCTTGAAGCCACGCGCTATATTCGCGGCACCTTGCCTGAATGTGAGGTGGTCGTTCTCAGCATGCACGAATCCGAGGAAATGGCGCGGGAGGTGATGCAAGCGGGCGCTCGAGCTTTTGTCCTGAAATCCGACCTCGATCGCAATCTGCTCGCCGCTATTGAATCACTCACACAGCACAAGACGTATCTCAGCTCGAGTTTGGCGGAGATGCTCATCGAAGGATATCTCAAAAGCTCCTCGCGGCCCGTGAACGGCCGGCCAGCCCTCACCGCGCGACAGCGCACCGTAGTTCGCCTTCTCGCTCTGGGCAAAACCAATAAAGAAGTGGCGGCTGCGCTGGGCATTTCAGTGAAGACGGTCGAGGCGCATCGTACCCAGATTATGTCAAGGCTGAACCTCCAGACCTTCAGTGAACTCGTCCGCTACGCCGTCCGACAAGGCATCGTGGAACCGTGATCACTTGCTCCTATCCTCACAGGAGCGACGCAGCGCTCCGGGTAGGCATCTGGTGTCCTGTTCCGTTTAATCGTTTAGAGAGAAGCCGCGTTATCACCGTGCACACCACCCTTTGCCCCCTTCTCGGAGAAGAGGGACATTTCCTTTTTGGTTAAGGAGGGTTCGTAGGCAAGGCTTGCTGGGATAGGAGACTGGCAACTCACGATGCAGGTCAGTCCGAAAGCCATGCATCCTGTCATTCTGACGCACACACAGTCAAACAAAAGAATCTCCCTATTGTTTTAGCCTTCAGCAAGCGGCTTTTCAACGATCAGGACAAAGCCCAGCCCTGATCGCATCCTGTCGGAATTATTGTTCAGCATGATCGAGCGCTTGGCCATGAGACGTGACGAAGCGACAGTCGTCGGATCAGGGCCGAACGGGCTTGCAGCGGCCATCGAACTGGCGCGTGCGGGCCTTTCTGTCCTGGTGATGGAAGCGCAGGAAGTGATTGGCGGGGGCGCTCAGAGCCGGGAATTGACCTTGCCGGGCTTCATTCACGATGTCTGTTCCGCCGTCCATCCGCTGGCTGTCTCGTCGCCCCTGTTCAGCCGCCTTCCCTTGCACGAGTACGGCCTGGAATGGATCTTTCCATCGACGGCGCTGGCCCATCCCCTGGATGACGGCGCCGTCGTGCTCTTGCAGCCGTCGCTTCCGGCAACCTGCGATTCGCTTGGCGAGGATGGGCCTGCCTATCGGAAGTTGATCGAACCGTTGGTTGAGCGATGGCCGCTTCTGATCCACGATCTCCTGGCGCCGCCTCGAATTCCGCGCCATCCATTGGCCTTGGCTCGATTCGGATGGACCGCCTGGCGCGATGCCCGCAGCGTGGCGGAGAGCTTGTTTCGCGGCGCGCGGGCTCGCGCTTTGTTCGGCGGGCTTGCCGCTCATTCGGTGCTGCCGCTCGA
>Ga0070735_10001180_pt1 | contig 25858 bp, 17 predicted proteins | sample Coa_R1_FD_66443 | JGI IMG/M metagenome (GOLD analysis project Ga0070735, IMG submission 66443) | Surface soil microbial communities from Centralia Pennsylvania, which are recovering from an underground coalmine fire - Coalmine... | ecosystem: Environmental > Terrestrial > Soil > Unclassified ...
ACTTCAAAGACATCCAATCCCGCGCCGGCAATCCTGCTGCCGCTGAGTGCTTCGAGCAATGCTGGTTCGTCCACGATTGCGCCGCGCGCCGTGTTGATCAGGATCGCAGACGGTTTCAATTTTTCCAGTTTGCGCTTACCGAGGAATCCTCGTGTCTCCGCTGAAAGGCGCAAATGTAAGCTGACCACATCGCTCTGGCGCAATAGATCGTCGAGCGACACGAGCTCGAAGCCCAGGGATGGATTCGGATGCATGGTCCAGGCGATTACATGCATGCCAACGCCTGCGCCCAGACGCGCAAACTGGCGGCCGACCGCTCCCAGGCCTATGATGCCTAGAGTCTTGCCGTGGATTTGCGTGGCTTCGCCGCGCGGCCAGCGTCCTTCGCGGACTTCCGCATCCATGCGCGGAATCCGTCGTGCCACGGCCAGCATCAGCGCCAGCGAATGCTCCGCAATGGAAAAGGCGGAGACGCCCGGCGTATTCGTCACGGTGATGCCGTGGCGTGCGGCTGAGGGCAAATCCACGTTGTCAGTGCCCGTTCCCCATATGGACAGCAACTGCAACGCGGGTAATTGAGAGAAAACATTCTCCGTGAAGTACGTTGAAGAGCGAATGTTGATCACGATCTCCGCGCCCGCGATCCGCTCAATGAGACCGTCTTCGCCTTCAGGCAGCGTGTCGTAATAATCCACCGCGGTTTTTTCGAGCAATTTGTGACAGGCCGGGCTGGTGGCCATCACGGGTGGCGCGTCGTCGGGAATCACGATGCGAGGCATGAAAGGTCAGGGTCGGTCGGAATCAATTTGCTGGCGTGATCCGATCGACTTGGATTGTCTTTGTCTTCGGGTCTAGCGTGCCGGTTATTTTGACTTTTTTCGCGGCGAACTGTTCGGGAGTCTTCTGATCGCTCAGGACATAGGCCGTCTTGCCGTCGAACAGGACGTATTTTGCGTCCATGGTCTTGATACACTCGGTCACGCACTTTGCGTCGGGACCCATCTTCATATCTTTGTGATCGGCGTTGTCGCACATGCTATCGGTGATCACGCCAGTGAAAGTCTGCTTGCCGCCGGCGGCGAATGCAACAGCCGCCAGAACGATGGCCATACCAATCTGTTTTTTCATGGAACCTCTCGCTTAGTGTACACCGGGATTAAATCGCCAGCCTGCCGGCGGCAGACCTGTGCTGTAGAATTAGGTCACATGGCCGCCAGAAACAGGAATCGGGATTTCACCCTGTTATTATTTGCCCTGCTCAGTATTTCAGCTCCCGCCCAGCAAAATCACCTCACGGCCCGGCAGGTGATCGAGCGCATTCAGAAGAACGTTGGCGTTCCGTGGCGCAGCCAGACTGTCGACACGTTCAAGGCTGGCGATCCCGATTCACCGGTCACCGGCATCGCCACTACAATGATGGCTACTTTCGATGTGCTGCAGCGAGCCGCCGCAGCCGGCAAGAACCTCATCATCACCCATGAGCCGACCTTCTACAACCACCAGGACAAAACCGCCGATCTCGAACAGGAAAACGATGCCGTGCTCGCAACCAAACACGCGTTTATCAAACAGCATGGTCTTATCGTGTGGCGTTTTCACGATCACTGGCACGCGCGAAAACCGGATGGGATTCAAACCGGCATGATCCACGCGCTCGGTTGGGAAAAGTTCCAGAATCCGAATAACAGCCGGTTGTTTGTCATTCCCGAAATCACAGTCAACGATTTGGCCGCCTCGATTAAACAGCGGCTCGGAATCCGCACGCTTCGTGTGGTCGGCGATCCGAATCTGAAAGTGACCAAGATCGCTCTCAATCCGGGTTACCCGGGATTTCCAGCGGAGCGCCACATGCTGCAGCGCGACGATGTGGAAGCTTTGGTGATGGGCGAGGGGCTGGAGTGGGAAACCATCGAGTACGGGGCCGATGCCTCTTCAGAAGGCAAGCGAAAAGCGCTCATCGTCCTGGGCCACATCCCGTCGGAGCAGGCGGGGATGCAGGAGTGCGCAACATGGTTGAAGACATTCATTACCGAAGTGCCAGTCGAATTCATTCCCACCTCTGAGCCGTTCTGGTTTCCTAAGCAGTAGCGCGCATTCACTGTTCCTTCACGATGAGATGTTGGTTAGCTTTGACGTTCGCGAGGTGCTGCTTGACGCCGCTCGGCCATTCGATGTCGATCCCGGTCGCCATGGCGTCTCGCCCGAGTCCAAAGGTCAGCGCCAGGTCGCTAGCTGAGCAGTAGCTCGATCCGCTCCGCACCATTTGCATCTGCTCGCCACCTGCGCTCGTCACCCGCACAACCGCTCCGATCCCGCTGCGATTGCTCTTTGTGCCTTCGAGCCTTAACTGTAGCCAGTTATTTCTATTTCCACCATCGTTGCGATACAGATGGGCGGGGCCGTTGTTGGTGGAGATCAGAATGTCCAGATCGCCATCCCGATCGAAGTCGCCGTAAGCTGCACCGCGCGCTACCATCGGCTGCTGAAAGGCGTTCACCTGCTGAAATTTCCCGTGGCCCAAATTGCGAAATAGCAGCGTCAACTGCCGGTATTGAATTTTCGGCTGCACTCTCCCGATTTCCTCTTCGATATGTCCGTTGGCGGCGAAGATATCCGAGTATCCATCGAGATCGTAATCGAAGAAGAAGAGGCCGAATGTCAGACTTAGCAAGCTGGCGCGGCCGACGCTCGATTTCGGGGCTTCATCCACAAACAGGCCATTGCCCTCATTGTGATACAGCCCCAACATCTGATTGGAAAAATTGCCGACAATTAAGTGTGGACGCCCACACCGGTCGTAATCCGCCGCGTCTGCGCCCATAGCCCCGCGCGCGACTCCGTCTTCGCCAAATGCGATGCCGGCCGAGAGACCCTCCTCCACAAATTTCCCGTTGCGCAGATTCCGGTACAGCTTATTCGGCTGAGTGTCATTCGCAACGAACAGATCGGGCCAGCCATCGCGGTTGTAATCGAGAACGGCTACACCCAGCGACTTACTTGTGGGGTCGCCCAACCCGGCCCGATCCGTCACGTCCTCGAACCTCCCACCGCCGAGGTTGTGATAGAGCTTCGAAGAGTTACCCTTATACGATTCCGGTGTGCAGTAGGATTTTGTTGCGCCATCGAGCGAGCACCACAAATCGCCCTGCGGCGTCCACTGTACATAATTCGCCACGAACAGATCGAGCTTCCCGTCACGATCGTAATCCAACCACGCCGCACTTGCGCCGAAGCGGGCATTCTGAATGCCGGATTGCTTTGTCACATCGCGAAAATGCCCTCCACCCTCGTTGTGAAACAGGTGATCGCCATCGAGGGCTGTGATGTAGACGTCATCGCGCCCGTCATTGTCGTAGTCCCCGATAGCAACTCCAAATCCATAGATCTCGACGTCGAACCCGCTGCCGCGCGTAATGTCAGTGAACGTGCCGTCGCGATTGTTGCGATAGAGCGCCGCCGTCGTCCGGCGACTGTGCGGTTTAAAATCCTTTCCATTGATCAGCAGAATGTCGAGCCAGCCATCTTGATCGGCGTCGAAGAACGCGCAACCGGAACCCATCGTCTCCGGCAGCCACTTCTTCCCCGTGCGGCCCGGATTATGCATGAATCGTATGCCAGCTTGCGCCGTGACGTCAGTGAAACGTACGGCGTTTTCCGCCGCAGGAATCGCTGCAATCAGGCCGGCTACTGCGAGACTTGCGAGGGGGACGCTAGCGGACGTGATCGTGAATCGCTTGCCTCTCATTGTTATTCTCCGCGCTCAGCAGTCTTGGCTCGGCTGTCAATGCCTGCGATGCTTCATCCGCCTTGAATCGCCGGAACAGAATTTCCTCGCGGCCGGCTTTGTCTAATTGTCCTAGGCCCCGGTAGCTGAGCATCAAATTATAGTGCGCCTGCACATCCTCGGGATCGATCTGGAGCGTCGCTTCCAGCGCCTTCACCGCTTCACCGTAGTTCCGTTTGAGGAATTGAATCCGCCCGATTTGATTCAGCACGACGCGGTCACGCGGGTATTGCGCGCGGCATTTCTCGAGACTGGTAAGCGCGTCATCGTACTGACCAGCCGCCTTTTGAACCATCGCCAGAAAGAAGTGTGCACGTGCCAGCTTAGGGTTCAGCGCCAAGGATTTCTCAATATAGAAACGCGCCTTCTCCGTTTCGCCCTCCTGGATTAGCGCGCGCGCCACGTTGAGCCATCCATCCGCGTAGCCCGGCTCCGCTTCGGTTACGTGTTCAAACGCATACTCTGCGCCTTTCAGATCTCCCTGCAGCAGCATGCCGATCCCCCAATCGTTCCACCGCTCGCGATCCTGTTTCCGCACCACTGGCTCCCAATGGGGCTCACCGAGTTGAACGGTCGTGGTTGCGCTTGCCAGAGTCACAATCGGCAGCTCTGGGGCGGGCTTCTTCACGCCAGCAAAGACAAACTTCGTGTACTGTTCCATGAACTTGCGATAGTTCAACTTCGCCGAGACCGTCACGGGGCCCACAGCATCGCGGGGAATCGGAATGCGATAATGCGCAACGTCAGCGGCGCCGGGCGGAATCAGCCGCACGTAGAGAACGCTGCGCGCCTGCCAGGCGTTCCGCTTGTCGATCAGATTTCCCGCGCTATCGAGCAAGTACGCCCGGTAAAAATGTGCTCCCTTATCGACAACTCCGTCGGCACCCACTTGTCCGCTGGAGAAGATGGCGCGGCCGTTCGCATCATGCGCCTGCACTTCCAGCCAGACGTCAAAGGCATCGACGGTGCCGGCTGGAAAGAAATGGCCGATCGTGCGCGTCCGAACCACGGTATCGACGCGGATTGTCTGTCCCGGTCTAAATCGCACGCCCGGTGCATCCAACGGCGCCATCACTTTCCCAACTTCACGAAGCGTCACCGTGCCCGGCGCCTCCGCCTCTTCCCCAACCGCGAAGGTGGATGCCGCCGCTACCACGTCTGTGGACCTGCGCCGCATCTGGAGATTTCCTTGCTCTTCCTCTGCCGGCGACGCAGCGAACAGGTCGACCGTAATGAAGCCGGATTGCAGGAATTTTTCAGTGGCACGCAATTGCTCGGCGTCTTTGTTGACGTAGGCGACCGCAGTATTGGCGGCAGCGAAGCGATGCGAATGGATCATCCCGCCGTGATTTCCCGGATCCTCAGAACGGAGCAGCGGCATGTGGCAATCGGTGCACGTTGAGGACTTTTGCGGATAATAAAACGATCGCGCGCCGTGTCCGGAAACCCCGCTCGCCTGCCAGTTGTCATACTCGTTGAAGCCGCGCAGCCAGCGATAGTGATTCACCGGCTGATCGAGATGGACTTTATGACAGGTGGAGCAAAATTCAGACGATTGCCGTTTCATGAAAGCCCGCATGAACGTGCGGCGATGCGGCGCCGGATTCAAATAGGTGATAAAGGCATCTATCCGCCGAAGGAAAGGATTGTGGCTCGACGCAAGTTTGTGTAGTGGAGGATATTCAATCGTGAATCCACCATTGCCCATCGTGCTATCCACATGCACAATCGAGTGGCACGAGACGCAACCTAATCCATTCTGGGCCTCTGGCGTATCCAGTTGCTCCTTAATCGGCCGGTCGAAACGGCCGTTGAAAAATACCGCATGATCGTGGCAACCCGCGCACCATTTGCTACCCTTTGTGCCACTCAAATCCTGCATGTGCAGAATTGTCTGCCGGTAGAACGGATTGTTGAACGACGCGAAATGGTGCATGGAGCTCTTCCACTGCCGATAAATGTCTTTATGACACTGGCCGCAGAATTGGGAATCCATGAAGAAATCGGATGGAATCAGGCCCTGGGTGTTAGTGCGTGCCGAGGACGGCCAGAACGGCGAGTTCGGCCCTGCGCCTTCTTCATTCATCGAAACTGGCACCAGGCTTGGGTTCTGGATACGCTCCTGAGGCAAGCCGAATCGCAGCCCGGCAGCCGTCACAGTGAGTACCGCGAGCGCGATGCGTGTGCGCGGAAATAAGATCGCGAGGCCGATCACTCCGAGGGCAATGTGCAGCGCGACGATCCAGCGGTTTGAGAGCACGGCCCCGCTGAAGATCAGGTAGACACCGATCAGGGCAGCGAAGGCCAGCGGTAAAAACTTAACGCTCCGCCCGTGAAACCGGTACAGCCAGATAACCGCGGTGATTCCCAGCCCGAGATGCAACAAGACGTTCCCGACATAGAAAATCGTCGCCGACGGTAACGCAGCGATATAAGCCGCATTGGCGATTAGTAGCGCTAGCAACCAAGTCATCAGTTTCCTCCGCAAGGGGCGCAGGATGCGAGCGGCCGGATCAATCGCAGGGCCGGCCGGGTATTGTATTCCTGAGCATACCGCCGATGTACCGGGTCGTCCGGGTAATGCTCGGTGACAGGATAGGGATAACGGCTCATACCATGAAACGGCAAGGGTTCAACGCTCGCCGAGAAGGCGGTATTGGCATCCCGATCCTTCGCCCAGCCATCCACCTTCAATAGAAAATCTCGTGTCCAACCGGCTGGTAAGGGCGGCAGAGAGTCTGCACGAAAGCGGAGCCGCAATTCGTCGCCCGATCCCATGATGACCAGACGGTCGTCAGTCTTCCGGACCAATTCACTCACATCGCCATAACGTGTGTAGAAACCCGGCGTGGGATTCCAGAACGACGTAGACGATACTTGATCGTAGAAAAATGTCTCAGGCTGCTTACGCTCGGGGTCGATTTTAGAAGCGGAGAATCCCCGAAAATGAAGTTCGCCGGAGTCCAATATCGCTGGGTGCAACTCCGCTACTGGCCGGGTAACCGTCTCGCTGAGGAAAATTTCGTCCCAATAGACGCACAGATTCGTGACAATGCGAACTTCGCGGCTGGCGGAAAGAAATTTGAAATCGACAGCAATCGTCTTAGGCTTGCCGGATGGGATTCCCATGTCGCCGTCGATGGTCTCCCACTTCCCGGCGGCATCTCTCGCTTGCAGATAGGGGAAGATCAGGCCGCCTTTGTGCTCCTGCGCTGCGGCTCGGAAGGTGCTGCCATCGGGCCAATCCACCCAGCCATTCAGCAGTAGGACAGCGTGACCGTCGGGCGCAGTTTTGGGGCCAAAGTTTAGATCCAGCGTATGCACCTCCGCTACACCGGTAACTGTGCGCGCAAACCGATCGGGATACCGCTGGTCGCGCGCCAGCAAGCGCGGCAGCACATCACGCCCGTGATCGTCGCGCGCGCCCACGGGATACAAACGCCGCTTTACCTCGAATAAACGGAAATCGGGAAATGGAGGGCTCTTGAATTTATCGTTCGTGAAAACCTCCGTACTGGCCGGATGATCGAGCGCAAAAAGCTGCACCTGGTCAAGATAGGAGACCTCGCTTAGCTCCTCGGTGATGTGGATCTCATAGTGTCCTGCAACCGGAGTGAGTGCCGTGCCGGGAATTCGAATGTGCTCCTGATGTGCGACCGGAAAATACGTCCCTTCCCCATCGCTGGCGCCGAGAGGCGCCACACCCAGCACGTCGGTAATGAACTGAAAGTTTTTCCCGTTCCAGGTCCAGATCATGGGACAGGACCCCGAGAGCCGCTCCGCTTCTTTATATATGTAGGCGCGATTGGTGATTTGCTTCACTTCGTTTTGAATCAGCCCATCTGGCCACGTGATGCGGACCACGTCCACCTCCTGGTATGCGCCCACATCGAAAACCAGTGGAACACCCGCATAGGTTTTCTTCTGATACAGCCGGCCGGCCTTGATCTCAACCTCGGCATCCTGCGCGAGTTTCACGCTTTTGACGCCGGTCAGTTGAACCCTCAGCCAGCGGCTTTGCAACTCGCGCACAACGGAACGCGGCGGCCGTGTTTTTGACCCGAGCGAGGATGCCGCCGCGTCCTGTGCGCTTTGCAACTGTGTTTGATTGTGTAGCAGATGAATCCCGCCATCGGTCGAAATGCGTGCGCGGTCCAGCCTGCCATCATTGTCGAAGTCGGCCTCCAGCGTCGAGAGATCTCGCGGCTTTCCGGTGAACGGCGCTGTAGTATATCGGCCGCCGAGTTGGTCGCGATAGAGCACAGGCGCGCGATCGCGATAGATTACCGCCAAGTCGAACGCCTTGCTGTCCGGCGCGACTCGCAACTTGAAAGCATCCTTCACCGGCCCGGCAACGAACGGAAAATCAGCGGTGCGGTCGGCGAATCCAGCCGAACCTTGATTGCGCATGAGGGCCGGTTTTTCTCCGAGCAGGATGAGATCGAGGTCGTAATCGTGATCGTAGTCGATCCAAATCGCCCGATCGAAGCGACGCTGCGGGAGGCTTGTCTCGTAATGCTCGAACCGTCCTTTTACATTCCGATAGAGTAGCGGACCGGACTCTGTCAGAATGCAGAGATCCATCAGACCATCGTCATCGAAGTCGCCCTGAGCTATATCGATGATGCCTGTCAGCTTGTCGAGCCCGGAGCCGCTTACGCGCTCGACACCGTGCCGGAAGAGCAGAATGCCCCGCGACGACCAAACCAGCAGATCTGCCTCTCCCGCTCCGGTGAGGTCGATGGCGGCCATCCCTGCCGTGTTGGGGTCAACCGTCGCATTGAGGTTTTCGTCCTTAAACGACGGCTTCCCGATGGGCAAGCTAGCAGGAGCGGCGGGCGGATCGTATATTTCAGCGTAGACACACCAATCCACGTCCTCCGGGATGGCCGCGCCTTCATGCTGTTTCTTGAGTTGCTGAAAAGCCGCAAGCTCGCGTTTGGCTGGCTCCGATTGGCCTGCCTGGCGATCCAAATTGTAAAGCTGAAAGTGGGCGGCCGCGAGGCCCGGGTTCAGTTTGGCGGTCAGTTCAAATTGCGTGCGCGCTTGCTCTGTGCGGCCGGCCAGCTTGTAGAGGACACCGAGCTGATAATGCACGATCGGCTCATCCGGCGTGAGCTTGGCCATCTGCTCAAATTGCGCGGTAGCATTCACGAAATCGCCGGCCTTTTTGTAGTAAATGCCGAGATTGAACCAGGTGTGGGGAAGCGTCGGGTCGCGCCGCTGGACTTCTTTTAGCATGGCGACTCCGTCTTGCACCTTGCCTGCCCGAAGTAACGCCAACCCGTAATTGAGCTTCTCGCGGGTTGAATCGGGAGCCAGCTCAAGCGCTTTACGAAACTCTGCTACCGCCTCGATTTGAGTGGTTGGGTTTTCGTAGAAAGCTTTCCCGAGATTGCGGTCTTGTGCAAGCTGCTCCTCGCGGCTGGGCACCCCGGCTGATAGCAAAGCTGACGCCACGAAAAGCAGGGTCCCCGTAATCCAACCGCTAGGAATCATGGTCTGGCGAAAGCTCATCTGAGTATATCCCCCGGCGGGAGTCTCCGTGGGGTGTGACGCAATTCGCGATTTTGAGAGGGATGGTGTAGTGAAACGGCAGCGAGGGAGGCGGGTTGAAGCCCGTCGCAGACTGAAATCTGCCCGCATGTCGGCTCGTGTGACGCAATTCGCGATTTTGAGAGCTCTCATGTAATGAGAGGGCAGCGAGGGAGACGGGCTGAAGCCCGTCGCAGACTGAAATCTGCCCCACGTCGGCTCGAGTGACGCAATTCGCGATTTTGAGAGCGATCGTGTACTGAGAAAGGCTGTTGAAAGCACCATGGCGAGGCCGGAGTGTGAAATGCGATTCGGTCATTGAAGATAAGGATAGCGGGCAAAAGCGGATGCCCGGGCTCGGAGATCGTGTAGGTTATTGAATCTAAATAGCGAATAGAGCTTGCGCGGTTGTCATCCGTGTCCACGGTCAAGGCCAAACTTGGGTTTCCGCGTACTTCCATCTACCTTGATATGCAGAAAGGTGCCAGCCCCGTTCTTGGAAAAAAACGGATCGAGCGGCTTCAGCGCCCATCGTTTCCATCCCGTCATGGTCTGCGATATCTTGGCGAGCAATCTCAGCGTGCCGTGAAAATCCACTGTGTCCCGGGCGAGGTCATAATCGCCGGCCAGAGCAATCTGCGCACCAGGGACACCGAACGAGAGTGACCGAAAGGTCATGACCTGGTTTTGCAGGCGGAAGGAGCCGCTCATGCTGGAAACGACTTCGTCGATCTCCTCGTTTTTGGGCTGCCCCTGCCCCTTCCGGCTTAGTTTGTCGATCTCATCCTGGATATTCGAGCGGAGAAATTTGGCATCGCGAACCGAAAATCGTCCATCTAGACGCAGCTTATTCTTGATTTTTCCCGTGAGAGGCGGGATATCGATTCCGGTATATAACGATATCCGCCCCTCCATGAACGGCGAACCCTTCGTCGCCAGCCGGAGTAGATCGCGCAGATCTCCATTCGTCATTGAGACTTTTAGGTTGACTAAGCGGCGCATTTGCGCTTCGTGCTTGATGACGGCGCCCGTCGTTGTGAAGCTTGTGCTTCCTAGCTTGGCGTGTACGGGTTGCAGAATCGTATTTCCGTTGATTCCGTCTACGAGGACTTCAAACGTGGTCGAGAGCGGCACGGGATTTCCGGACATTGTGAGACGAAAGTCCGGGACGGTGGCTTCGCCGCGGGCGTGAACAGACGATAGACTCCCGTCAAAATCGCCGGACGACTTGAGAATTCCAGCAATGCCATTGAAGACGCCCAGATCGGCATTATCGAAAGTGTACTTGCCGTTCAAAGCTGTATCGCCAGGATCGTCGGCTACCCAGGGTCCGAACCGTCCGTTACTTTGGATATTCCCGGGCGGCTTGGGATTCGTCAACGTCCCAGAATAGTTCATCGGAGTGTCTTTTCCGACCGATGTCAGATGGAGATGTTCGATTTGAAACCTCAGCGGCGTCCTGGTCCTGTCTTTGGGAAGAATGACCAGCGAGGCGCCCCGAATCTGGACGTCCTTAATGATTACGTTTGGTTTTGACGTATTCCGCTCAGACGAATTCCCGGTGTTAAAGCTGGCGCGCTCGCCTTTCGGAGGGATGTTAATCTGCATTCCATCGAGTGAGACTGCGTCGACAAATTTCTGGTCCTGCGTGAGCGTTCCGAGATCCACGACGAACCGGACTTTGCGCACCGAGAACAGCGGTGGGAGATCCCGCAAACCTCCGAAGCGCATAGAAAGCCCGTCGCCTTCGACGCTCACCTTGACTCCCTTTCCCCCATGCAAGACCAGATTGAGCGCGGAGATTTTTGGCAGATGCAGATGGAGGCCGGCCAACGCGACCTGACTATGGAACCGCTCCTCTAAGTACGAAATCGCCTGCTGACGGACCATAGGCTCAAATCGTTTGGAGAGGATCGCTCCGGCTATGGAGATCCCAACCACGGCGACGACGACACCAATGCCCATGCCGATCAGCCAATGTTTTTTACGCGCCGTCATTCAGACGAGACCTTTTTTCATTATCGACCTCGAAGCGAGCTGGATGTTCCGTGAGCGCCATAGGTTCGCTATGGCATTGGGAGGAGACTTTATCGACACATCGAACATCCCAAGAATAGACTCGTTTGTGCGAGGTACGCATTTGGATGATGCCAGGGAATCTCATAGGTCCAGCTAGACTTGCCACCTGGATTGTTTTGATCATACTTGGCGTTGCTCTGGTCTCCCAGTCTTCCGTCCAAGTGGCCGGGTCGGCCCCGCTGACCCGGACGGTCCGCGACGAGGCTGGAGCTGAGGTTCTGGGCGCATCGGTCGTGCTTATCGAGATTGCGCGGCAGCTTGATCGAGATTCCGTCACGAATGAGGCAGGACGATTTGTCTTCCTGAACATTCCGGCTGTGGCGTATTCCACGGCAGTCACGAAGTGGGCCTCGAGGCCTACCCTCATCGACATCCGGCTAGCGGTAGATCAGCAGGGAAGAATGGAGATTCTATTAAAAGTCGGCGCGGTTACCACCTCCATAGATGTATCAGCGAAGCAGGACGTTCTGCTCGAAACCGAGTCGAACACCATCGGCACAGTGGTCGACTCCGAGCGGGTGGCCGAATTGCCCCTGAATGGGCGCAACCCGCTCCAACTTGCGTTACTTGCAGCCGGCGCCAATGACTCGAGTAATCGGATTATTCAAACAATCAGCGTCACATCGACCGCGCCGTCATCATTGGAGGTGATTTCGCCGCCATACCAGTTACCTGCTCAACGGGACCGGCGTTCGCGGAAACGGCTCGATTGAGCTGACGGTTCCCCTAATCGCCGGACGCGGTGGATCAGTTTCGAGTACAGCAAAGCTTCTTTATGCCAGATCAGGGGCTTGGCTCGGTGATCGTCAACTTCGCTACAAAACGCGGTGCAACGCGTTTTACGGCAGCCAGTACGAGTTTTTTCGGAACGAGGATCTGGACACTCGCAATCACCGTATGGAAACTCAGTTATGCCGTGAAGGACGGTCTTTTGCCAATAGCCGGTGAGAAATTCGGGCTAGAGCGGGGCTAGAGCTGGGCTAGAGCAATTGGCCTCAGCAGGCCGGGTCCACAACTTTTTTTGGACGATTCGAGCGGGAAACCTTTTTCGAACCTTTTTAGAGCGTTTCCCGGAGATGGTCGGAGGGCCGCTTCCGTTCAAAAACCGCCATTTATTAGGGTTTTGTGGTGAGCGCGGTAGGAATCGAACCTACAACCTACTGATTAAGAGTCAGTTGCTCTGCCAGTTGAGCTACGCGCCCCGCCCCGGCTCACCGGGTCAACATCGTGTGCCTTAACGAGTGTATCACGACCTCTGAGTCCCGTCGCTTTCTGGTCGTAGCGCATCGAAGCAGGCAGGAGCGCTGCTGGGATGCTACACTTTTAAAGAACCGCCCACAACTGAGGCGTGGGTGAGCGTACTGGGAATGAGGTAGGCCCACATCCCCGGTGGGCTGAGAGAAAAGACTAGGAGCCGAACCGCTCAAGGATGCTGCTCGCCAGGGAGTTTATCGGGTATTTATCCCGCCAATTGGTCCGCCGGTTGAGCCCTCAGGCCATTGAGACAAACGACCCTCAAGCGGCCGCCGACGTGATTGCACACATTATCGAAGAAGAGCTGGCTGTGGAGGACCGCTTAAACGAAGAGGTCCGCGACCTGCTTTCGCAGTATAGCGAGTACATGCGGCGGGAGGGCGTCAGTTACCAGGAGATGTTCCGGCGTATTAAGAATACGCTCATCTCTCAGCGAAAAGTAATCCGCGCGGCCGGCCGGGATACGGGCGATCACATGAAGTTGTCGCGCGATAAAATCAACGACATCTCACACAAAATAGTGACGGGCATCCGCAAGGCTCGCGAATTCCGGCTGAAGCGCGACCAAAACGATGTACGCCTGGAAGTGGTCAAGTTTATGACGGACCTCCTGCAGCTTGAAGACAAGGTGGAGCATGCGGCGCGAGTGAAGATCCGGTCGCAGAAGCGTGAGATCACGGAAGGATCCGAGGAGTGGGACCTGCTGCATAAACGCTACTACGCCGAGGAACTGAAGAAGCTAGGCATCGACCTGAGCCGATGAGCGCTGCTGTCGTCGTTGCAGGCAGCCTTAACATGGATTTTGTGGTGCGCGTGGATCACCTGCCGTCGCCGGGCGAGACGGTCCTGGGTGGTGATTTCCGCATGATCCCCGGTGGTAAGGGAGCCAATCAGGCTTGCGCAGCAGGCAAGCTGGGTGAGTCGCGGGTGCGGATACGGATGATCGGGCGAGTCGGCTATGACGTATTCGCCGACCACTTGAAGGCCAGCCTGGCAGCCGCCGGCGTGGACGTAAGTGCAGTGCATGCGGCGCGCTCCCAACCGACGGGAGTCGCGCTGATCTGGGTGGACCGCGCCGGCCAGAACTCGATTGTGGTCGCGCCCGGGGCAAACCACGCGCTGGCGGAGCAGGAAGTCGAAGGAATGCGCGCTGTATTACGCGGGGCGCGGTTCGCGCTTTTTCAATTGGAAACGCCACTGAAAACTGTCGCGGCGGCGCTCAAGTTGGCTCGCGAGGAGGGTGTGCGAACTATGCTCGATCCCGCTCCTGCCCAGCCGCTCTCGTCCGGTCGTGTTTCTGACCGTGGTGAGGATACCGACGCGTTCCGTGCTCTCGGATGCGTGGATATTCTCACACCGAACGAAACCGAAGCTTGTATTCTGCTGGGACGGCATCCGGAGCGCATAACGCCCGCGGAAGCGCCCCAGTTCGCCCGGGCGCTGCTGGCTATGGGGCCGGTGAGTGTCGTACTGAAACTCGGCGAATATGGCTGCTTTTTTTCGGACGGCACGCGGGAACTGCACGTTCCCGGATTTACCGTCGAGGCCGTGGACACCACGGCCGCCGGCGATACGTTCAACGCGGCTCTGGCCGTGGCTCTCGCGGAGGATCAGCCCCTTACGCAGTCTCTGCGCTTTGCAAATGCCGCCGCGGCGATTTCCGTGACGCGTGTGGGCGCTCAGGCCTCCGTTCCAACTCGGGCGGAAGTGGAGCGGCTGTTGAGCGCGGCTGGAGAATAACCGGCGATGTTACGCGGCATGAGTCACAGCGTTCGCGTACTATAATCTCGGCAAGGATGAAATCCTGTAAACTTACCTTGATCTTGTTGCCCATGCTAACTCTGCCGGCCGCTCAACTTCGCATTGGCGATCCGGAAAGTGTAGGCATCAATCGCGAAAAACTGGATCGAGCGGCGGCGCGTCTCGAAGCGGAAGTGCATCAAGGCAAGTTGGGCGCCGCTTCCATCCTGGTTGCGCGACGCGGCGCCGTCGTACTGCACCAGGGCTTCGGTCATCTCTCGTTCCAGCCGGAATCGCCGGCAGTGCAACCGGATTCGGTCTATATTGTTGCCTCGATCACAAAGCCTGTGACCGTGACGGCATTGATGACGCTAGTCGAGCGCGGGCTTATTTCCTTAGCCGATCCGGTTTCTATTTACATCCCTGAATTCAAAGGAGGCGATCGGGATAAGGTGTTGGTCGGCGATCTACTGAAGCACACTTCCGGCATGCCGGATATGCTTCCCGAGAACGTTGAGCTTCGCCGCGCTCACGCGCCGATTACTGAATTCGTGAAACACGCCATCGCCACCCCGCTACTATTCGCGCCAGGCTCGGCTTTCCGGTATCAGAGCATGGGCATTCTGCTGGCTGCGGAGATTGTGCAGCGGGTCTCCGGAACCTCTCTGCGCGAATTCGATCGCCAACAGATTTTCGAGCCGCTCGGGATGCAGCGAACGCAGTTGGGGGCAGACGGTTTGCGACTAGCGGACACGGTGCAAGTGTGGACCGATCCTCACGAAAACTCCGAGGACGCCGTGAGTTGGGGACCGAATAGCGTCTATTGGAGAAATTTCGGCGCCCCCTGGGGTGGCATGCACACTTCGACCGGCGATCTCGCCGTGCTCCTTGAAGCCTTTCTCCAAGGAGGTGTTTACGGGGGGCAGCGGATCTTGAGCCCCGCAACGGTGAAGGAGATGACCTCAGACCAGAACGGTAGCCTACATGCGCCGTGGGGACTCGGTTGGGCGCTCGGCCGTTCGAAAGCTTGGAATGAGTTCGGCGATCTCGTGTCGCCTAAAGCCTTCGGTCATGCGGGCGCCACGGGAACCGTCGCCTGGGCCGATCCGGAAACCGGCCTTATCTGTGTTGTGCTCACGAATCGCCCGCTTTCGGTGGATAACGGAAGATTGTTGCGGCTGGTCTCGAACATCGTAGCGGCGTCAGTTGAGAAGTAGCAAATCGGACTTAACCCGGTCTAAATTACACCGCATTACCGCGGGGGAAACAGCGTACCCACCAATTGGACTTGCTTGCGGCCGCTGGAAAGATCCAATATCAGACGTCCGTCGGGCTGCGCCGCACCCTGGCCGATGTAGGTTTCAAATCCATCGTCAACCTGGACGGCGGAAAGGTGGATGCGTGGCGCGCCCGCGACGATGGAAAAATCGAGGCAGCCTGAAGCATCGCGAAAATCCGTATCGGGAGAAAATGTGATGCCCTGGGCATGAAATTCGCCCCGGCCCTGCGCGTTCAACGCCAATTCTGCGCCGATGCCTTCTGTGTCAACATGCCCTTCAAGCTCCAGGCGCCCGTTTTTGTAGACCATATTGCGCAGGCTGCCAGCGAGCCGGTAATGCGGCCCGCTCGCGTGCGTCAGATCGGCAGTAATCTCACCAGTGCCGGTCGTGTCGCCTAAATGAGCTTCAATCGCGGCCAGCCGCGCTGTCGCGCCATCCCACAACAGCCGGCACTTCACTGGGCTCCAATGAGTGTCTCCAACCACCAGATCCGTTACGTGAATCGTGGCGTCCACCTTGCGATTCTTCAGCCAATCCGGCACCGGCTGGGTCCGGCCGAATCGGAAAGTCCTCGCGAGAAAGCTTTGTTGACGCCGAAGTACCGGCATCAGCAATTGCTCGATCGTGGAGAGGTTCGCCTCCGGCATCGTCAAGCGCAGCTTTTCCGGGCGAATGGCGCCCGGCACCCACAGATAGGAGGTCTCAAACGAGATGCCTCCGAGCGAGCCGTGAGCGTGGCTGATGTTGACGCGGGGGCCGTCCACCGCGACCGAGGCACTCGCCAGGCGTAACGGTTCAGCTACGCCGGGCATGTCGATGCGCGCATTCTGAAGTTCGAAATTACCCGACCATTTGCCGGCCGCACCAGCAGTTTCGCGATATCCAACCCAGCCTCTCCACACACCTTGACGGCAGCCGTCGAGCACTGGGACCGACACTGCACCCAGCACGCGGCCCGGGCCTGAGTGTAGATCCGCCACGCTCAAGCCTTTGGTAGTGAACTTCAGATCCAAGGCTCGCGTGGCCAACGTGAAATGGCCCGCCGCTTCCAGGCTCTGATCGGGATCCATCTCGATCAGACTCGGCTTCAGCTCGATCGCATCACCCGTAATCAGCAGGACGGCGCGCGGCGACCGGATGGGCAGTGCGTCGGGCGCCGCGAGTGCCGCACCTTCCAATTCCACCTGCCCTTGCAATCCGCCCGGCTGTCCATATCCGACCACGCCCGCAACATTCCCGGCCAGTGACACCTGTTCCGGCAGCACCACGCCAAGATGGCGCATCACTTCGAGCAGCGTCCCGGCTGGAAGCTGGTTAAACTCCATCGACGCTGCCCAGCGCGGCTGGGTTAAATAATCTGTGACTCGGAAGCGCAGCCCCACGGGCGCTTTGTCGCCTTGCGCAGCACCGGCGGTTTCTAGATTGAGCTGCTGTGCGATGGGCCGCAACACCCCGCGATAATTCAACTTCCAGCCGCCGCCCTTGGCCGGCATCAAATCCCAGCGATGAATATCCTCGATCTGAAGCTGGCCGGCGATCTGCAAATTGGAGATGGGGCCGGCAAGGTGAGCGGTGGAAGCGACATTGCCGTGCAAACCGATGCTGCCGCCCGCAAACAGCCGCACCACCTCGACCAACGGACTGCGCTCCAGGTCCAGTTCCATATCGATCTGGCTCTCGGCCCCCGCTACGCGCTGCCAAACCCCATCGCCACTCAACAGACCAAAGCTTTGCCCGGCACGATCGGTCCGCGACGGCTCGCCGGTGAAGCGGATCGCCATCCGGCCGCCATCTTCCGGCACGACGTCCAGGTCGGCGTTGTCGAAATAAAAAACGGATTTCGTATCACCGAACTTGAAATTCAATCGGCCAGAGCGCACTTCGATCGCCGGCAGCGCCGAACTGGCCGCTGGCTGATGTGCACGATTTAGCAGCATTTGGAAGTTCCACGGCCCACTCTCGCTTTTAGTAAGGTTAACCGTGGTGTCCACCAGGCGCAGATTTGAGAACTCCAGGCGGCCACGCAAAAAACTGAGTAGACGGATACGCGCATCAAGCGAGGCCACGTATGCCATAGGCTCAATCCCGATGCTCGGATCCTCCGGAATCGTGACGCCCTCAATCGTAAACCCGGGACCGGTGAAGAGATTAAAGCGCACATCGCCGACTTCCACCTTGCGGCCCAGCGCGCGGTGGAGCGCGTCTTCCACACGATGCCGGAATCCGCCGGCTCTGAGATGCGGCGCCACGAGGCCTGCCGCCATAACCACGCCAGCGGCGGCGAGCAGAGTGCGCCCGATCTTCACGGAAGCTTCACCCTTTGCGAATCGAGAAACTCGCGATACTGTTGTGGAGTGTCGATGTCGGTGACAACGCCCACATCGTCCACATCTACATAGCGGATATCGTCATTGTGCCGGCGGATGACATCACGCGCGGCTGCAGTCTCGGGCAATGTCAGGAACTCGGGAATCAATCTGGCAGAGACCAGCACAGGATGTCCGCGCCGCCCCTGGTAGCGCGGCGTCACCACCATGGCTGCACCCGTTTGCTGCGAGAATACTTCCACTAAGCGCCTCACTGTTTCCACTCTGACGGCGGGATAATCCATCGGCGTAAACAACACGCCGTCGATCCCCGGAGCGGTTGCGGCTAGCCCGCATTGCAGGGACGTTAGCTGCCCGCGATCCGGATCCGAATTGACGACGAACGTGGCCGGGTGCGCGAGCCCGCGGCGAATGACATCGGCCTGATGCCCGAGCACGACGATCGTCTCTGCACAGACTTGAGTGAAACTCCCGATGACACGGTCCAGGAAGGTCTCTCCCTGAAATTCAAGCAGCGCTTTCGGTGAACCCATGCGGCGGGACGCGCCGGCCGCCAGTATGATCCCGGCGATAGTGCTCACTTCAGCAGCGGGCGTAGCGACTGGTTGACGAAGATCGATTTTGATAAATTCCGCCATTCGCCGCCTGGAATACGCCGCGCCGCAACCATTTCGGCGACGACAGAAATCGCGATCTCCTCTGGTGTAATTGCGCCAATCTCCAGTCCCATAGGGGCGTGCAGCCGCTCGAAAGCGAGCCGGTCGAAGCCTTCCTTCTCCAGTTCGCGGATCACCGCAATGGTCTTACGTTTACTTCCGATCATCGCGATGAACCGGGCGGGCGTGGTAATCGCCCAGCGCAGCACGCGCATGTCGTCCCGGTGGCCGCGGGTTACGATCACCAGATAGCTGGAAGAATTAACGATCAGCTTGCCGAATACGTCCTCATATTCTTCGGCGTAAATCTCTTCGGCTTCAGGGAAGCGCTCCCGGCTGGCGAACGCCTCGCGATTGTCTACGATTACGGTGGCAAACCCGGCCAGAGTGGCGGCTCTCGAAATACTTTTCGAAATGTGGCCGGCGCCGAAAATGTAGGCGTGTGGCTGCGGCAGAACCGGTTCTACGAAAACGCTCAACTGCCCTCCGCAAATCAGCCCGTTATCGTAAGCGGCATCCTGGCCAAGGCTGAAATTCAGGTGGCGCGGCTTTTCCGTGTCCATTACTTCGCGCGCAACGTTCCATACTTCGGCTTCAACGCATCCGCCGCCGATGGTCCCGGCCATCGAACCGTCCTCGCGCACCAGCATCTTGGCACTCTCAAAGCTAGGGATGGAGCCGTTCACTTGGACGATAGTCGCCAGCGCACACTTCTGACCCAAACGTCGAAGCCGCACCAACTCCTCGTATACATCCATCTGACTAGCAATTATAGCCAATCGGCTATGATAGCGGCCGGTTTCTTCCAGTAGCTATGCCAGATAGAATGGTGGCCGTGCCAGCAACAGAGCTAATTACAACCGAAGATCAATTAGAAGATTTGCTGAGCCGCCCGTCTGAGGCCGATGTGGACGCAGCGCGGCAATTTGCAGGCGACCTGCTGGTGCTGGGGGCTGGCGGGAAAATGGGACCCAGTCTGGTGCGCCGGGCTGCACGCGCGATCCGGGCTGTAGGAACGAAAGCGCGTGTGATTGCCGTAGCGAGGTTCAGTCAGGCTACGCTGCGTGAAGAACTGGGGCGCGACGGTGTCTCCACGATTTCGGCCGACCTCTTAGATGCCCGGCAGGTCGCAGCGCTCCCCGACGCACCGAACGTGATTTTTATGGCGGGCCGGAAGTTCGGATCCACTGGCGATGCGCCGTTAACTTGGGCGGTAAATACCTGGGCTCCCGGACTGGTGGCAGAGCGATTTGCGGGCTCGCGGATCGTAGCGTTTTCAACCGGGAATGTTTATCCATTCACGCCCGCGGACTCAGGAGGTCCTACCGAGGAGACGGCACCGGCGCCGGTTGGGGAATATGCGCAATCGGCGCTGGCACGGGAACGAATCTTTGAGTATTTTTCAGTGCGCTACGGGACCCCGGTGACAGTGCTGCGGTTAAATTATGCGATCGATCTGCGGTATGGCGTACTGCTCGATATCGGACGCAAAGTTTTCGAGCGGCGGTCTGTGGAATTGACGATGGGTTATGTCAACGTGATCTGGCAGGCGGATGCAAACTCGTCGTGTTTACGGTCGTTTGCCCTGTGCTCGTCACCCGCAAAGATCCTGAATCTTACCGGACCGGAGACATTGGCCGTCCGATGGATTGCCGGGGAATTTGGGCGCCGCTTCGGAATAGACCCGGTGTTCGAAGGCGCGCCGGCGCCCTCTGCACTGTTAAGTAATGCGGCCGAGTGTAGGCGTCTTTTGGGTGAGCCAAAGATGAAACCAGCCGAGATGATCGATTTGGTGGCGCACTGGATACAAATAGGTGGGAAGACGTGGGATAAGCCGACGCACTTCGAGGCACGGGATGGAAAATATTAGTGGCAACGCTCCCTTGCGCTAGCGGCTCAGAATTAAGGCGCAACCGTCAGCGTCACTACCGCGGAACTGGTTGCCTGACCGATGATCAGAACCACTCGCACCGCCTGGCCGCGCGGCGTCCCGTCCGGCACCTGCACGTTCACTTGCAGTAAGCCCGCCGGTGCTCCTGGCGCCGCGCCCGCATACAAGACATTCGCCGGTAATCCGGCGATCTGCACACTTACGGGAGCGGCTGGTATTGGCAGCACCGCAGGCGTCGTGATGCTGCCATCTGCGCTCGCCGGGTTCATCACGCCTGCTCCGGTCGCGTAAAGACTAACAATCGAATCCGGGGCCGCCCCATTCTGCGGCCCGTTTACGGAACTATCCTGATTCAAAATTGCGCCTTGCCCGGAGTTCCCCAGCGTAAACAGCGCTGGCGCTGTCGGCGCCACCTGCAATTGAACCGTGGGCGAGCGCGCGCCCATATATTCCACCTGCACAGCAGTCGAAGGATTCCCCGCCACTTCGTACGGCACAATCGCCGACACCTGTCCCGATACCGCGTAGACCAGCGGCGCGGCCGTGTTATCGAACAATACTCGTGTTGCCGCCAGTGTCGTGTCCAGAACGCCCGCTGCCGTGACCGATGCGGGCACAAGAGCTGGAGGCCCGAACCCGGTTCCAAAGATCACCACGATTTCGCCCGGCGCTACTGCCCCAGGGGCGAAGCTCGCCGCATTTGTGATCGCCGCGATCAGCGGCGGGGCCGCCGTCACGGTGAGCGAAACTGCTATTACCACCGGCACAATTGTGGGATCGGACGGCGTGACAGTAATCGTTCCCACGTAAGTGCCGGCTGCCAAACCCGCCGGATTCACCGCGACAGTCAGATTGCCCGGCGCAGTCAGCGATGGCGACCCGACCGATAGCCAGTTGCCGCCGGACGAGAAGGTGGAGACATTGAATGGAATCGTATTACCGTTCGGATTCACCAGCGCCACAGTTTGCGGTCCTGGCGCATTCGCTCCCTGTTGGTACACGAAACCCAGCGACCCGGGGGAAGCGGCGATTGCCGGCGGCACAGTTACAGCTAATGTAACCGAAACGGTTTGCGCCGCGCCTGAGGATGGTGCGATCGTCAACACACCGGAATAGGTCCCCGGGGCAAGTCCAGCCGCATTGGCCGTGACGGTCAGCGATGCCGGCGCAGTTGCCACCTTCGGAGTCACTGTCAACCAGGACACTCCCACCGCCGACGCGGAGAATTGGATGGCCGAGGAACTCGCGACCGATACAGTTTGCTGCGCGGTCGTAGACCCACCCGAGGTCTTCAGGTTGAAGCTCAACGAAGCTGGACTCGCAGTCAGCGCGCCGAGCACGGTCAGAGTCACCGGTACCACCGTTGGGCTGTTGCTTGCCATCGGAACGATATTCACCGCGCCGCTGTAAACGCCCGGTAGCAGGCCCGATGAATTCACTGTGACTACAAGCTGCGCCGGAGTGGTCGCACTACCCGTAACCGAAAGCCAGTTCATCGCGCCCGATGTGGTACCCGTTGCTGTGAAATTCACACTCCCTGAACTCGCAGCCACTGAAATCGCTTGTGACGGAGCCGTGCCACCGGCTTGTGCTGTAAAAGACAGCGAGGCCGGACTTACCGTCAGAGCCGCTCCTCCCGTAGTAGCTGATGTCACCGTCAAAGTGACATTGGCTGTCGCCGCCTTGCCGCACGCATCTGCAACAGCCAAAGTAAAGGTGAAAACTCCAGCCGTTGTGGGGACACCGGCGAGCGCGTATCCAACATTCGGCGCGTGCTGCACGGTGATTCCAGGCGGCAACTGTCCCGCTGCTAAACTGAACGCCGGAGACGGCGAAAACGGTGTAATGCATCCGCCCGTTGCAGTCAGTGTTTGCCGATATGCTGCGCCAACAACAGGGTTCGGAAACGCCGTCGTCACAATCGCCAGTGAACCGCCGCCGCTACCCGGTCCGCTTACGGTAACCGTTAGTGATTGGGAAACGCTTGCGCCCGCACCGTCGCTCAGAGTGACCGTAAATGTGTAGCTGGACGCTGTTGATGGTGTGCCACTGATCACTCCGGTGGAACTGCCCAGCGTCAGTCCGGGCGGAATCGCCCCCTTCGCCATCCACGCATAAGGAGGCGTGCCGCCAGTAGCGGAAAGTCCTACGGAATATGCGGTTCCCACAAAGCCGTTTGGCAGCGAAGTCGTAGTAAGAGCCAGGGGATTCGCGGCCCCAGCCGCATTCTGGCTTATTGTTAGCGTTTGCCCCGCCACGCTGATTGCGCCTGAACGCGCGGCGCTGGTGTTTGCCGCTACTGTATAGGCAATGGAACCGGCGCCGTTGCCGGCGGTCGTCGATCCTAACGCGATCCAGCTTGCGTCGGCCGTTGCCGTCCAGCCGCATCCGGCAGTAGCGGTAATGCTTAGCGTTCCATTCCCTCCGGCAGCACCAAAGACTTGGCTCGTGGGTGAAAGTGAATAACTGCAGTGTATGCCCGGTGTGACTTGCAGGGTAAAAATGCGTGTGTTGTTAAATCCCCCCACAGAAACGGTCAGTTGCTCGGAGCCGGTATTCGGGCCCAGCACCAGGTCGCAGGTTGCCACTCCGGTCGAGTCCGTCAGAACCACTCCGCCCGGACCATTACAGGCCCCGAGCGGCGGCGCGCCGGGATTTGCGGCATCGGCCACCAAAATGCCGACGTTCGGCACCGGCACTCCGGATTGCGCTCCGCTTTCCGCCGTCACCCGCACAACGATTGCCCCTGGAAGCACGGATCCAGCCGAGCCGGAGAGCGTGGCGCCTAGCACCGGCGACAGCAGTTCCACTAGTGGAGGCGCGGCTGCTCCGCCGTTTGGAAGGCGAACCAACGACGTTGTCACCACGAAGTTGACAGTGCCGCCGGACGAGGTTGCCGTCACCGTGGCCGGTTCAAATGAATAGCCCGCCTGCAGCGCCGTGCCAAGAAAATTCGCGCTCGCGAGACCGTTCGCATCCGTCGCTGTAAAGGGGCGGACAATAGTGCCCGCGCCCTGCGTAATGGCCCAGTTCACAGCCACACCGGCCACCGGCTTACCGGAGTTATCGCGTGCCTGCACGACAAGCGGCTGGGCGGTTAGAAACTGCTCGTTGACCACCTGGCCATTTCCGGAAACCAGAAAGAGGCCGGGAGCAGTTTGTGCAGAGAGGGCGGCGGCCAGCAGCAGCGCGGCACACACCATCTCGCAAATTCTATACAATGGCATTCTCGATTGCGGCAAAGTTAGGACCTTCAATGAATTTTCAGGCGGGGCACCGGATGGTGGCCTGGACGCGCGGGTATTCACATTCTAGCATCGGCCCCGCTCACAAGGTTGGCTGGACTCGCGATGGCGCGCAGTCTTCGAGTCCGCCTTCGGGAAACCCCGCCGCGAATCGCCACGTCCAAAAGAAATGCTGCCGGAAAGAGAGTTGTGCGTGAAAGCGTTATTGCTGTGCGTGGACTAGTCGTTCTTGCGTGTCTGCTTTCTCCGTACCCAATCGGCCTCCTCTCTGCGCAATCTTCCTCAAGTCCGCCGGCCGCCATCTCACTGACTGTCAATCGTGGCGTGCCTCTGCGCCTGATCCTCACCAAGCGCCTACACTTCAAACTGAATGAGCCGGTCGTCGCCCGCATCGTCGATCCTGTTTTTGCTTTCGACCGCGAAATCCTGCCACCGGGGTTGCAAGTGATCGGCCGCATCACTGCGCTGCCGGGCGTCCCCCGGCGTCAGCGCCTCGCCGCGATCCTCGCTGGCGATCTCACGCCGTTGCGCGAACCTGTCATCGAATTCTATACCCTCGTCCTCAAAGACGGAAAGCGCATTCCGCTCCAGACGTACGTAACTCCGGGTAGCTTCAGCACCATTCGATTCGCAGTGGCCCAACCGGGTAAGAAGGGTCGCTTGGCGCAAGCGCGCACTGCGGCTCGCCAGCAAATCGACACCCGGAAGCGGGCTGTCATTGACGCCGTAAAAGCGCCCGGTAAAATGCAGAGGCTTGGCTACGCTTTGCTCGATCGCTTGCCGTACCATCCGCAAACTCTCGCTGCTGGGACCCGGTTCGATGCGAAATTGCTCACGCCGATCGATTTCGGGACAGTGACGTTACCAGCGTCCGAACTCGGCGAGATCGGCTCGCAGCCTGCCGCGGACAGTGTGGCTCACGCACGGCTATCGGCGGCCTTAAGTTCACGATCCGCACACAGAGGCACACCGGTGGAAGCCATACTCTCACAGCCGCTCTATTCTTCAGATCGCCACCTGGTGTTTCCTGAAAGCAGCGTGCTGCAGGGGGAAGTCGTGCAGGCCAAGGCTGCGCGCCGCTGGCATCGCAACGGTCAACTGCGCTTTCTTTTCCAGGGAATTGAACCGCCGGCGAGCGCCCTCAGCGAACCGCACATCCAACACGTGGAAGGCCGCTTGGATAGCGTGGACGTAGGAAACACAAAAGACAAAGTACAAATGGACGCGGAGGGCGGCACCAAAACCGTAGCGTCCAAGAAGCGCTTTATCGCACCGGCCGTCACACTGTTTCTGGCTGGGCGTGGGCTCGATAACGATCCGGTTCGCGTTCACGGTATTGCCACCGGTGCGCACCAGACGAATTCCGGCGGACGCGCACTCTCGGGCGGCGTGGGGTTTGGGCTTATTGGAGCCGCGCTCGGACAAATCTCCCGTCCCTTTGCCGCCACACTCGGTTTCTGCGGCGCTGCCCGGTCGATCTACACGCACCTGATAGCGCGTGGGCAGGATGTAGAGTTCCCAGCCAACACGCCGATTGAAATTCGCTTTGGCTCGCGCACCGGTCCGCGGAACTAACCGTGCTTGCGTCCGGACAGCCCGGGTGAATGATCCCCTCAGCGTAGAGCGGCTTGGATGCGCATCCCGAAAGCACTCCGGCCTTCGTCGCCCAAACTAATCAGTATCCAAGCAGAGAGAATGGCATAGGTGTAGATTACGGTGTGGCCGGCCCAGTTATTGACGTCACCGTGACTGAATGCCCATTGCCGTTATTGCAGGAAATATCTTGACACGGCGACGGGGTTGCGTCAAACCCTGATACGTCCCTTGGCACATCATGGACTCGTTTGAATTGCAACCTGACTGGTATCCACTCTGCCTAAAGGGCCTCTCATTTATGTGCACGTGAATGGATTACTGACACACTGCGCAAACGCCAACGGCATGGGAAGCGCAAACGCGAGCGCCAGCGCGACCCGCCGCACTACAGAACAGAGATTGAACGCGAGCATTGAACTTAATTTTTCCTTAGTCCAAGTCCGGGAAACGATCGGTCTATACGGGAACGGC
>Ga0070735_10001182_pt1 | contig 25839 bp, 25 predicted proteins | sample Coa_R1_FD_66443 | JGI IMG/M metagenome (GOLD analysis project Ga0070735, IMG submission 66443) | Surface soil microbial communities from Centralia Pennsylvania, which are recovering from an underground coalmine fire - Coalmine... | ecosystem: Environmental > Terrestrial > Soil > Unclassified ...
GTCCGGACGGCTCTATGCAGCCAGAGTGCCCCCCGGTGACCAGTACGGTCACCGGGGTCGTGGCCGCAGACGCCGGTACCGCGAGGGCCAGTACCCCTGCGCCACCGATGAGCAGCGCGGCGGCAGTGGCAGTTATTGTCTTTCGCATTTTGTTCACTCCTGACGGAGTATCTCAGAGAGCGGAAAACTTGAGTTAGCACCTTAATGGGAATGTTGAAAATCATAAGAATTATGCTGCTATATGTACCGGGTTGGAACTGTCACTAAGAAATTCTGCAGCAGGAATTACCTGACCGGAGCGGCGCAGGAGCCGGGCCGCAGGCAGGCGCAGGTCCCGCTATAAGCTAGCCGCGAGCCGCCTGCTGCGCAGGCACCGGCAGATCAGCGGCAGGTCGGGTCCGATCCCACGGCTGGCGGTCGAGGAAGGCCCGCGCGCCCGGCGGGATCAGCCAGTCCAGCGCCTGCGGCGGCGGGGAGGGGCGGTAACGGTCGTAGTCGTCAGCCACCGACCCGAAGGACAACCTGCGCGCCTCGCGATCGGCCACGCTCGCACGCTATCGTCCGGGGCCCGGTCAGCTGTGCCCGAGTACCGGGTGCGGGAGATAGGGCTCCTCGAGGCGGCGCACCTCCTCCTCGGTCAGGGCGAGGTGCACGGCGGCCAGCGCGTCGCTGACGTGACCGAGCCGGGTCGCGCCGACGATCGGCGCGGTCACGGCCGGACGGCTGAGCAGCCAGGCCAGCGCGACCTGGGCCGGCGGGACACCGCGCGCCGCCGCCACCTCGCCCAGCCGGTCGACCACGTCGAAGTCGGCGGGGGAGTTGTACCGCTCGTCGGACAGCGGGTCATCCCCGGCCCGGGCCGTGCGGCGCTCGCCCTGCCGGCCCCGGTTGCCGGTCAGCACGCCGCGGGCCAGCGGGCTCCAGGGCAGCACGGCGACGCCCTGGTCGACGCACAGCGGGATCATCTCCCGCTCCTCTTCCCGGTAGATCAGGTTGTAGTGATTCTGCATCGAGGCGAACCTGGTCCAGCCGTGGCGTTCGGCCAGGTGCTGCGCCTTGGCGAACTGCCAGGCGAACATGCTGCTGGCCCCGATGTAGCGGGCCTTCCCGGCCTGGACCACCTCATGCAGCGCCGCCATCGTCTCCTCGATGGGCGTCTCGTAGTCCCACCGGTGGATCTGGTACAGGTCCACGTAGTCGGTGTCGAGCCGCCGCAGCGACGCGTCGATGGCGGCGAGCACGTGCTTGCGGGACAGGCCGCGGTCGTTCGGCCCGGGCCCCATCGGGAAATAGACCTTGGTCGCCAGTACGTAGTCCTCGCGGCGGTCGAACAGCCTGCCGAGCAGGCTGCCGGTGATCTCCTCGGTCACGCCGGTGGAGTAGGTGTCAGCGGTATCGAAGAAGGTAATGCCGCCGTCGATGGCCGCCTTGACGATCGGCTCGGCCGCGGCCTCGTCAAGGTGCCAGGCGCGCTCGGCCTGGCTGCCGAAGCTCATCATGCCCAGGCAGATCCGGGACACCTTCAGCCCGGCCGATCCCAGCCGTACGTATTCCACGCTGCTTCCTCTCCGGTTGATGAATCGCGACGCCTGCCACTACCAGCGTGATACCAGCGGCGTCCTGGACGGTAGGGATTTGACGCAACACGATCGCGCCGATGATGGTGGCGAACACCGGCAGCAGGGCCAGCATCAGCGAGAACGTGGCGCGGGACAACCTGGCCATGACCAGCTGATCGGTCACGTACGGGATCACCGAGGAGCACACTCCCACCCCGGCCCCGGCCAGCAGCCAGACCGGATGCGCGAACGCGGGCAGCGCCCCGCCCAGCCCCCACGGGGTCGCGACAACCGCCGCGATGGCCATGGACCCGGCGAGCCGGTCGATGCTCGCCGGCCGGCCGGCTTGCGCGGCGTCCCCGCCGCTGGCGTTGGCCATCCGGTGCCCGAGCACGATGTAGAGCATGAACAGGGCACAGTTGGCGAAGGCAAAGACGAAGCCGACCGGCTGGCCGGTGATACGGATCGAGGTGATGGTGACCACGCCCGCCGTGGTGAGCACCAGGGCTCCGGCGTTGCGCCAGGTCCGCGCGCCGGCCGCGGCCAGGACCACGGTGCCGAGAAACTCGATCGCGCCCACCGTGGACAGCGGCAACCGGTCCACCGCGAGATAGAACGCCGAGTTCATCACGGCCAGCACCAGGCCGAGCGCCAGCAGGTTCCACCGCTCGCCCGCGCTGAGCCGGCCGATGAGCCGCCACGGCCGCCGCCAGAACGCGAACAGGGCCGCGGCGCTGGCGATCCGCAGCCAGGCCACCCCGAGCACGTCGACCCGGGCGAACAGCAGCACCGCCAGCGACGGCCCCAGATAGTGGAAGACGGCACTGATCAGGAAGTACGACTGCGGCGGCAGCCGGTCGAGACGTCCGCGAGGTTGCGGTTTATCGGACACGGCGGCAGCATATGAAGCTGAGACCGCGATGCGGAAGAACAAAGATGCGGGAGCAACCATGGAAATGCCGTCAAAACAACGGGATTTCGTCCGACAGGCCTTCGAAATCCCGGAGGCCCTGCTGGACCCGGTGGACCGGCGGATCGTGGCCGAGCTCCAGGCGGCGCCCCGGCTCCGGATCGCGGAGCTGTCCCGGCGGATCGGGCTGTCCGGTCCGGCGGTGGCCGACCGGCTGCGGCGGCTGGAGGAAGACGGCACGCTGTCCTACCGCGCGGAGGTCAGCCCCCGCGCCCTTGGCTACACGATCTGCGCCATCGTCAGGATCAGCCCGGCAGGCGGCGGGCTGCGGCTGATCCCCGGCATCGCCCGCGAGGTGCCGAACGTGACCGAGTGCTACCGGATCACCGGCGAGGACTGCTACTTCATGAAGGTCTGGCTGCCCTCCATCGACGACCTGGAGCCGATCCTGGACCTGTTCACCCCGCACGGCCGCACCACGACCTCGATCGTGCACTCGGCACCGGTCCCGCCACGCCCGCTGCCGGTGCCCGGGCCAGAGAGAGTCGATGCTGTGTGACCACGCATTGACTCTCCCGCTAGGGGAGAGCCGAAGATCGCGGCCACGATGTCAGCACCGAGGAGGTAGACCCCACGCCATGAGCGTCCTGGTATCGATCGGCGATTTCTCCCGCATGACCCATCTGTCCATCAAGGCGCTGCGCTTCTACCACGATCAGGGACTGCTCGAGCCGGCCCGGATCGACCCCTTCACCGGCTACCGCTTCTACGAGCCCGGCCAGGTTCCCCTGGCTCAGGTCATCCGCCGGTTCCGGGACCTGGACATGCCGCTGGACCAGGTGAAGGCGGTCCTGCGGGCGCCCGACCTGGAGACCAGGACCAAGGAGATCATCGCGCACCTGACCGCCATGGAGGCCAAGCTGGCCGAGATGCAGATGAGCGTGGCCAGCCTGCGGGCGCTGCTCGAGGGAGCGCCGCCCGGCCCCGAGGTGGAGTTCCGGTCGATCCCGGCCACCCCGGCGCTGGCGGTCCGGGCCACGGTGACCGCCGAAGAGTCCTGGGCCTGGGGCGGCGGGGCGTTCGAAGAGATCTACGACCGGATCGCCGCGGCCGGCCTGGCACCCGCGGGCCCGGGCGGAGCCCTGTTCCCGGCTGACTTCTTCGGCCTGGAGCGGGCCGAGCTGACAGCGTTCGTGCCCGTGTCCCCGGTGCCCCCCGTGTACGGGCGGGTCCAGGCGCTCACCATCCCCGGGGTGGAGGCGGCGGTGATGCTCCACACCGGGCCGCTCGGCGACCTCGACCAGACCTACGGCAAGCTGGGCACCGTGGTCGCCGAACGGGCCATCGGCGTGGACGGCCCCATCCGCGAGTATTACCTGGTCCCGTTCACCGAGCCCGACCTGTCCCGGCACCGCACGGAGATCTGCTGGCCGGTCTTCCAGACCGCTTGACCCTCCTCTTAGAGGAGGCAGTTGGCTCGGGGTATGACCGCAACACGTACCCTTCCGAGCTCCGTCAAGGCTCCATCGAGCCCGTCCTGGGCGACCCTGACCGTCCTGATGCTCGGGACGTTCATGTTCGTCCTCGACTTCTTCATCGTGAACGTGGCCCTGCCGTCCATCCAGCACGGCCTGGGTGCCGGGGAAGGCGCCATCGAGTGGGTGGTGGCCGGCTACACGCTCTCCACCGCCGTGCTGCTCGTGACCGGCGGGCGGCTCGGCGACCAGTTCGGCCGGCGCCGGGTGTTCGCCCTCGGGATGGCGATCTTCGTGGCTACCTCCGCCGCGTGCGCGCTGGCGCCCGATCCGGCCGTGCTGGTCGCGGCCCGGGTGGTCCAGGGCGTCGGGGCGGCCCTGATGGCGCCCAACATCCTGTCGATCCTCGGCGTCGTCTACACCGGGCCGGCCCGGGTCCGGGCGATCAGCATCTACGGGATGGTGATGGGCCTGGCGGCCACGTCGGGTCAGATCATCGGCGGGATCCTGATCCGGACCGACCTGGCCGGGCTGGGCTGGCGGACGATCTTCTGGATCAACGTGCCCATCGGCGTGGCCGCGCTAATCGCCGCCCCGCGCCTGGTGCCCGAGTCGCGCGACGAGCGCGGGTCACGGCTGGACCTGGTCGGGGTGACCCTGATCACCGCGTGCCTGATCGCGGTGGTGCTGCCGCTGGTCGAGGGCCGGCAGGCGGGCTGGCCCGCCTGGTCCTGGGCGGCGCTCGCCGCCGCCGTCCCGCTGGCCATCGCGTTCGGCCTGCACCAGCGGCGCAAGGCCGAGCGCGGCGGGGTCCCGCTGCTCAACCCGGGAGTCTTCGCCTCCTGGCCGCTGCGCGCCGGGCTGCTCACCCAGACGGCGTTCTGGTGCCAGCAGGCCGCCTCGTACCTGGTGCTCGGGCTGTATCTGCAGCAGGGACACGGCCTGTCGCCGCTGGCCGCGGGCGGGGTTTTCACCTTCCTGGCCGCTGGCTACCTGGTCACGTCCTTCCGCGCCCCGGCGCTGACCATGCGCTTCGGCCGCTCGGTGATCGCCGCCGGGGCGTTGACCGCGGCCCTGGGCGACGCGGCCCTGTACCTGGCCACGGCGCACGCCGGGACCAGCGGATCAGTCGCCTGGCTGTTCCCCGGGCTGCTGCTGCTCGGTGCCGGGCAGGGCCTGTGCATCACCCCGCTGACCACCACGGTGCTGAGCCACGCCGACCCGGCCACCGCCGGATCGGTGTCCGGGGCGCTGTCCACCGCCCAGCAGGTCGGTAACTCGGTCGGCGTCGCCGTGACCGGCGTGCTGTTCTTCGGTGCCCTCAGCCACGGGTACGGCGTGGCCTTCGAGCGCAGCGTGCTGCAGATGGGCGGCCTGCTGCTGGTCGTGGCCGCCCTGACCCGGCTGATGCCGGGGCGTCAGCGAGCAGCCTGAGTCCGGTCAGCCGGCCGGAACATGCCGTGCAGGGTGGCCACGCCCGGACCGGTGGAGCGCACGTCGAGCACGGTGGCCCCGGCGTCCGTCTCCACCGTCCAGGCCGCCCACGGGCAGCACTCGTTCTCCACGGCGACGAGCCTGCGCAGTTCTTCCGCCACCCCGGGCTCGGGGCGGAAGGACAGGCGCAGGCCGTCTGTCGTTTCGGCGTATTCGGTCATGGACTGGGCGATGAGCTGCTCCCAGCGGCGGGCCTGCGCGGCCAGGCCGGACGAGGAGAGGGTACAAGCGATCTGCATGGTGCCATCGTCGTTGTTAAAGTCGACTTGATGTCAAATCCTCAACCGCTGAGTATCGGCGAGGTGGCCAGGCGCACCGGCCGGCGCCCGTCCTCGATCCGGTACTACGAGCAGATCGGGTTGCTGCCCGCGGCGACCCGGGTGGCCGGGCGGCGGGTGTACGGCCCGGACACCCTGCGCACGCTGGCGGTGATCGAGACCGGCCAGCGGGCTGGTCTCAGCCTGCAGGACATCGGGGCGCTGCTCGCCGCCGCACCGGACGACGCGGCCGCGATTGACCGGCTCAGGGAGATAGCCGAGCGGAAGCTCCCGGAGATCACGGCCCTGATCGAACGCAGCCAGCTCGTCCGCGAGTGGCTGGAGTGTGCCGCACGATGCGAGTGTCCGAGCCTGAATGAGTGCCCGCTGTTCGACGATCCGGGAAGGGGACAGGCATGATGCTGACCTGGACCAAGGAAGCCTCACCGCGCTGGGACGCCGACAAGCAGCGGCTGTTCGGCCCGGCCGAGCTGGCGGCGGTCGGGCTCAGGGCACCCGGGCCCGGGGAACCGGTGGCCGACGAATGGTGGCGGGTGACCGACGGTGACGACGTAGCCGGGTACGGCTGGCTGGACACCGAGTGGGGCGACGCGCGGATCACCTTTGTCGTCGCGCCGGGCGAGCGCGGGCGCGGCGTCGGGCACTTCATCCTGGACCACCTGGAAGCGGAGGCCGCCGCCCGCGGGCTGAACTACATCTACAACGTCGTGCCCGACACCCACCCGGACGGCCCGTGGATCAAGAACTGGCTGTCGATGCACGGCTTCCATGAGGCGTCCCGCGGGCAGCTGCGGCGTCAGGTGCAAACCGCGGTGCCAGACGCGGGAACCACGGGCCGTTCGGGATAAAACCAGGGCTCGCGGTCCCGCACCGGGCTACGGCCAGAGGTGAACCGGGCCTGCCGCCCGCTCGTGGACTAGGTCGGGGCCACGGGCGGGGACCACGGAAGGGAGCGCGGTGAGGTCTGGTCGCTACGCGAGGACTCTGACCGCCGTGATCGGCCTGGGCCTGGCGGCCGCGGCCTGTTCATCGGCGTCCCCCGCCACATCGGCGTCGTCCGTCGCGCCCGCGGACTCGAGTGCGCCCGCGGTGGCGTTCCTCGGCCGGCTGCACCGCCTGACCGAAGTCGCCTCGACGGTTCCGGCCAACGGCGACGTGAACCCCTACGGCGTCGCGGTCGTCCCGGCCTCCGCAGGCCGGCTGATCGCCGGTGACGTCCTGGTCAGCAACTTCAACGACAAGGCCAACGTGCAGGGCACCGGGACCACCATCGTGCAGGTCTCGCCGGGCGGCACGACCAGTGTGTTCGCCCGCATCATCGCGCTGCCGACCGGCCAGGCGTGCCCAGGAGGCATCGGGCTGACCACAGCGCTGGGCATCCTGCCCGGCGGCTGGGTGGTGGTCGGCAGCCTCCCGACCGCCGGCGGCGGCGTGCTGCCCAGCCTGGATCCGGCCGGCTGCCTGATCGTGCTGAACGACCGGGGGACTGTGGCCGAGACCATCACCAACCGCGATATCGTCGGGCCCTGGGACCTCACGGTGAAGTCGGACGCGACGTCGGCCGAGGTGTTCGTGTCCAACGCGCTGGGCGGCAACATCACCACCCGCGGCGGCGTGCCGGCGACCGGGAACTGCACCGTGGTGCGCCTGAACCTGGCGCTGCGGGCCGGAGCGCCGCCGAAGCTGACCGGCAGCACCGTGATCGGGACCGACTTCCCATGGCGGGCCGACCGGGAAGCCCTCATCCTGGCGCCGACCGGCCTGGCCCTGGGCGGCAACGGGACGCTGTACGTGGACGACACGCTGACCAACTCGGTGTCGGCCATTCCCGGGGCGCTGACCCGGACCAGCGCGATGACCGCCATGGGTTCGAACCTGTCGGCGGGCGGGGCGCTGCACTCCCCGCTGGGCATGACCATCGCGCCCGGCGGCGACCTGATCGTGGTCAACGGCAAGGACGGAAACGCGGTCGAGATCACCCCGGCCGGTAAGCAGATCATGACCCGGACGCTGATCAAGGACGGCGCCGGGGACCTGTTCGGCATCATCACCACGCAGCAGGGCCTGCTCATCGGCAACGACAGGACCAACGCGCTGGACCTGGCGAGCATGTGAGCCCTGGGCTCACGGGGTCCAGGGCGCCGGTTCCCGGGCTGACAGGTGGGCGGCGGCGGCGGCGCAGGCCCCCAGGGTGTCCAGCAGGTAGGTGGCGTTCTGCGCGCCGGGCCAGGACGACATCTTGACCACCACGGTGCGGGCGGCCCGGTCGGCGTACACCAGCTGGCCGTGGATGCCCAGGCAGACCAGGACCGGACCGCCGGCGCCGGGGATGACCCAGAACTGGCTCCGGTACCAGCCGCCGGGCAGCACGTATTCGTTGTCGGTGCTGGCGAAGGCCTCGCGTACCCCGGGCTCGGGCTGGCGGACGTCGGCCAGCCAGCCTGCCGGGACCACGGCCCGGCCCTGGGCCGCGCCGTCATCGACCAGCATCTGCCCGAACCGGGCCAGGTCCCGGGCGGTGGCCGAGATCCCGCCGTCGGGTACGGCGGTACCGAGCGGGTCGCACGTGATCTCGGCGTCCCGCTCGGCGCCGATCGGCTGCCAGATGAGGTCGGAGATGAGGTCGGCGACCCGGACGCCGCTGACCCGCTCGCAGGCCCAGCCGAGCATGTCGGTGTCGGCCGACCGGTAGCTGAACTCGCCGCCGTGCGGCCCGCCGTGGCCCAGCGTGGCCAGGTACGGATAGGTCCCGGCCGGGTCGCCGGGCTGAGCCGGGCGCCAGCCCATGGAGCGTTCCATGACCCGCACCTCGGCGTCCAGCTCGGTGTAGGTCTCGCGGAACGCGACCCCGGTCCGCATGTCCAGCAGGTCCCGGATCGTCGCGCCCGCGTATCCCGACCCGCTGACCTCGGGCACGTAGGTCGTGACCGGCGCCTTCAGGTCGAGCAGCCCCCGCCCGGCCAGCACCCCGACCGCGCAGCCCAGGATCGACTTGGACACCGACATGAGCAGGTGCCGGGTACCGGCGGTCATTCCGGTGTCGTACCGCTCGGCCACGAGCTGGCCGTCGTGCAGGACGACCCAGGCGTCGGTGTACGTGTCGTCCAGGACGTCGGTGACCGTGGCCGTGCCGCCGTCGACCCGGTCCACCGCCGGGTTGCCGAGCGGCGGGCCCTCGGGCAGCGGCGCGGGCGGCCCGGCGGGGATCGGGTGGCTGGGAATGAGCTCGCGCACGTGCTGGAAACCCCAGCGGTTGAAGGGCGGATCCTGCCAGTTCGCCAGCGTGACCTGGGCTTGCGGCGCCGGAGGGAAGCCGTTCATGAGCTGGGTCATGAAGCGCACCTTACCCACCTTCTGCACCACCTTCCGTCATCTAGGATGCGGTCATGTCGCTGGAGCGGGACCCGGAGACCGCGGGGGAGCCGGTCACCGCCTACAACTGGCAGGACCCGCCGTACAACCGCTGGGCGTTCTGGAACGTGACCGAGATCCTGCCCACCTACCAGGTGGCCAGGGGCGGCGGCCCGGCCCGGGTGCTCCCCGCCTCGGCGGCGGCCGCCGACCTGTTCGGGCTGCCGGTCACCCGCCTGGATGGTTCGGCCGGGACCGCGGGCGAGGTGCTCGCGGACACCTACACCGACGCGTACGTGGTGCTCCAGGACGGCGAGCTGGTCACCGAGTGGTACGGCCCGCTGGGCGCGGCGGACCGGCCGCACGCGCTGATGTCGGTGTCCAAGTCCGTGGTCGGCTGCGTGGCCGCCGTCCTCATCGACCGCGGTCAGCTCGACGCCGACGACCTGGTGACCGGCTACGTTCCCGAGCTGGCGGCCAGCGGCTACGCCGGCGCCACCATCCGGCACGTGCTGGACATGCGCAGCGGGGTCGCCTTCCTCGAGGAGTACTCCAACCCGGCCTCCGACATCAGGCGGCTGGACGAGTGGATCGGCTGGGACGGCGCGGACGACGGCGAGCCGCGCGGGCTGTACCGTTTCCTGGCCACGCTGGCGGCCGAGGCGCCGCACGGGAGCCGGTTCCTGTACCGCTCGGCCGAGTCCGACGTACTGGGCTGGGTCTGCGAACGCGCGGCCGGCCGGCCCATGGCCGAGCTGATCTCCGCGCTGGTCTGGGCGCCGATGGGCGCCGAGCACGACGCCCGGCTGCTGCACGACGGCCTGGGCACCGCCGTGCACGACGGGGGCCTGTGCGCCACCGCCCGGGACGTGGCCCGGTTCGGCCAGTTGCTGCTGGACGGGGGACTGGTCCCGGACGGGGCCGGGGGGACCCGGCGGGTCGTTCCGCCGCGCTGGCTGCGCGACGGGTGGGCGGTGGACGCCGATGTCCGCTCGGCGTTCGCCGCGTCCCCGGCGGAGGGGGCGTTTCCCGGCGGCTGGTACCGGAACCAGTTCTGGTTCCGGCCGGGCGCGTACGGCGACGTGCTGCTCTGCCTGGGCATCTACGGCCAGATGCTGCACGTCAGCCGGCGCACGAACACGGTGTGCGTGAAGTTCTCCAGCTGGCCGCAGGCGCAGAACCCGGCCTACCTGGAGGAAGCGCTGCGCGCGTTCGACGCCGTGGGCGGCCTGCTGGCCGGCCGGGACCCGGCCCGGGGCCGGCGCCTGGCCGGGGTGGTCTCCGGGCTGAGCCGGCAGGGCGATACCGTGCCCCCGGCGCCACCGAACGTGATCTTACCGGCGCGGCCTCGACGGGTGCTCAGGCGGCGCTTAACCTGGCGTTATGCCTCGTCGCCAGCTGAACGGTATTGCCGAGATCCGCACGTTCTTCCGGACCAATCAGCAACCGATCTACTTCGTCGGCCCGACGGCCTTCAACCTGCTCGGCATCGACCGCTGGGTACGCAACTTCCAGTACATCGCGTATTACGACTCCTGGGATGGCCATCATCCGCGGGTGTTCACGCCGGAGAACCGGCCCTACATCGAGTTCGAGTCGAGCGAGCAGATCAACAACTACCTGCTCCGCGACCCCGAGGTCCGCGAGCACCTGCGCCGCCGCGGCGGCGTGCCGATGGTGGCGATGGTGTTCTTCGACGAGGAGACCGAGGAGATCTGCCGGGAGCAGGGCTACGACCTGATCCTGCCGCCGGACTCGCTGCGACGGCGGCTGGACTCCAAGATCGTGACCACCCAGCTCGGGAACGAGGCGGGGGCGCCGTCGGTCCCGAACGTGCTCGGCAAGGCCGCCAGCTACGCCGAGCTCACCTCGCTGGCCTGGGATGGCGGCCTCGGCATCGACCTGGTGGTGCAGACACCCTACGGGGACTCGGGCAAGACGACGTTCTTCATCGCATCCGAGCAGGACTGGGATGCCTGCGCGGCTGACCTCGACGGCCAGGACCTCAAGGTGATGAAGCGCATCAACAACCAGGCCGCGGCGGTGGAGGCGTGCATCACCCGGCACGGCACGATCGTCGGGCCGTTCATGACCGACCTGACCGGCTACCCCGAGCTGACCCCGTACAAGGGCGGCTGGTGCGGCAACGACCTGTTCCCCGAGGCACTGTCCGAGGCCGACCGGGCCGTGGCGATCGGCCACGTCCGCAAGCTGGGCGACCGGCTGGCCCAGGAGGGTTACAAGGGCTTCCTGGAGGTCGACGTGCTGGTCGACGTCGACACCGGGGCGGTGTACCTGGGCGAGCTGAACCCGCGTATCTCCGGGGTCTCCTCGATGACCAACGTCACGGCCGGCGCCTACGCCGACGTGCCGCTGTTCCTGTTCCACCTGCTCGAGTTCATGGACGTCGACTACACCATCGACGCCGAGGAGATCAACGAGCGGTGGCGGGCGCTAGCCGCCGTGGACGTCTGGTCACAGCTGATCATGAAGGAGCCGGGCGACGACGTCGAGCGGATCCTGGCCGCCCCGCGCACCGGCGCGTGGCGGCTGGCCGACAACGGCGCGCTCACCTTCGAGCACGTCAGCAACGACTGGCACGACATCACCACCGAGGACGAGGCCTTCTTCATGCGGGTCTACGGTCCGGGCGAGTACCGGTTCCACGGCGCCGACCTGGGCATCCTGGTCACCAAGGGCCGGATGCAGACCGCCGAGGGGCTCACCGACCGGTGCCGCCACTACATCGAGGGCATCCGCACTCACTACCAGTCCGAGCCGCTGCCGCAGCCGCCCGCCGTCAAGCCCGTCGCATACGTGAAGTAGCGCCCCTAGCGGTCCGGGCTGAGCATGTCGTGCAGGGCGGCCATCACGTCCTGCGCGGCGCCGGCCGGGGTGATCTGCGGGTCGGCGAGGGAGAGCGGGATGCCGAGCCCGTCCGCGGCGGCGATGGCCAGCACGCCTACCTTGTCCGGGTCGTACCGGCGGCCGAACGTCCCCAGCTCGATGCCGCGCCGCACCACCTCGGCCACTAGGCGCCGCCAGGCGGTGTTGTCGCGCAGCGCGTCGGCGCGCATCTCCGCGTCGCGGATGCCGAAGTGCCAGGATTCGATCCAGAGTCGGCCGCCTTCGGGCGCGTCCGGCTGGTACCCGGTCAGCGACCGGGTGATGATCGCTTCCAGTTGCTGCCACGGGTCGCTGATCGCGGCCACGTCCGCCTCCAGGGCGGCGATCTCCGCGCTGGACGCGTGGCGGAACGCCGCGACCAGCAGGTCCTCGCGGGAGCCGAAGTAGTACTGCAAGGTGCTCACCGGGACGCCGCTCTCGGCCGCCACGTCGGCGAACCGGGTGGCGTCCGCGCCGCGCTCGGCGATCACCCGGCACGCGGCCTCCAGGACGGCGACCTTGCGGCGCCCCGCCCGCCGCCCGGGCCCGCGGCCGCCAGGCTCACCGGAGCCGCGGCCCGCGGACTGACGTCCGGGGCCGCGGGGGATTGCTCCTGCAGACTCCAGGCCTGCAGCGGAGGTCATGACGTCGCGCTCCCTTCGCCCTGCATCGGCGCCGTGATCCCGTCCTTGAAGTACCGGGGCAGGAACCTGGCCGTGACGACCATGAGGACCACCCCGACGACCAGCGAGCCGGCGCCAATCAGGAAGATACCGCCGATCCCGTGGAAGCTGGAGTAGCTGCTGGCGGCCGGCCAGTACGACTTGATCGACAAGACGAACGCGCCGAGCAGGGTCAGCCCGCCGATCAGCGGCAGGATCCCCTTGGTGACCAGGCTACGGACGCTGCCCAGCAGCGAGCGGCGGAAGAACCAGACGCAGGCGAACCCGGTGAGCCCGTAGTAGAAGGCGATCAGCAGCCCGACCGAGGCCGCGGAATCGGCCAGCACGTTCTTGGACGCGGCGGTCAGCAGCACGTAGAACAGGGCCGAGATCCCGCCCATGACCAAGGTGGCGACGGTCGGCGTACGGAACCGCGGGTGCATCCGGGCGAACCAGCGGGGGATCGCGCCGTGGGCCGACATGGCCAGGACGGCGCGCGCGGTCGGCATGATCGTGGTCTGGCACGACGCGGCGGTGGAGGTCAGCACGCACAGCACCAGCAGCTTGCCGGGGGCGCTGCCCAGCACCGAGGTGGCCATGGCGCCGAGGACGTCGGTGTTGTGCGCGGCCAGGAACGCGGGCCCGGCGTAGGCCAGGGCGGCCACGCTGACCACGGCGAAGATCGCGACCAGCATCAAGGTGGCCATGACCGCGGCGCGGCCGGGGGTGCGGGCCGAATCCTTGGTCTCCTCGTTCACCGACAGCGCGCAGTCCCAGCCCCAGTAGATGAACACGGCCAGCAGGAACGAGTTCGACAGGCTGCCGAACGACCCCGTCCACGGGCTCAGCCAGGCCGCCGACGGATGCGCCGCGCCGGGCAGCGCGTGCCCGGTGCCCACCTTGACCAGCGCCACCACCGAGAAGACCGCCAGCGCGCCGACCTCGATGACCAGCAGCACCTGCTGCAGCCGGGCCGAGACCTCGATGCCGCGGTAGCAGACGCCGGTGAGCAGGGCGATGAACGCGACACCGACCACCGTGACCCAGACGGACCCGGCCGAGTCGGCGCCGATCAGCTGGAGGAAGTACCGCCCGGCGATCTGGGCCAGGCTGGCCATCACGATGACGTCGGCCGCGATCAGGCCCCACCCGCCCAGCCAGCCGGGCCGCGGCCCGAACGCCCGGGCGGTCCAGGTGAACGTGGTGCCGCAGTCCGGGTCGGCCTTGTTCAGCTCGCGGAACGCGTAGGCGATGCACAGCATCGGCAGGAACGAGACGATCAGCGTGCCGGGGCTGTGCACGCCGACGACGGCCACGATGAGGCCGAGCGTCGCCGCCATGCTGTACGCGGGCGCGGTCGACGAAACCGCGATCACCACGCTGGAGATGAGCCCGAGCGCGCCGGCCCGCAGGCCCTTGTCGTGCGGAGCCGGAGCGGGGGCCGCAGCCGGGGCAGCCGGGGCAGCCGGCGTCGCGATGGTGAGGGTGGTCATGATGGGTACCGCCTTCCGCCCGGCGCGGGGTGCCGGGTACTCTTATTACTGTATCGCGATACCATATTATTGTACAGGTTTTGAATACGGAAATCTGGAGGATCTTTCCTGGCGTTGTATCTGGGTAACCTGACCGGTACGCACGGCCGCCGCCAACCCCGAGAAGCGCTGGAGAGAGATGCCCAAGCGGGTTCGTCCCTATGGTTCCGCCGATGACGCCGAGTCCGCGGGCCTGGCCCGGAACTGGCCGAGATCGGTGAGCGAGCTGTCCGGCGAGCCGGCTAGCACCACGATGGCGCGCGATATCGCCAGCCAGGCGGCACAGGCCGTGCGCGAGCTGAACGACCTGACCGCGGACGGGGCGTACTTCGCGGGCCTGGATGATGTCCGCGACGTGATCGCGAGCCTGCGGCGGATGAGTCAGGACCTGCCGCGGCTGTGCGAGCAGCTGGCCCGGATCATGGTGGCACAGCGCGAGGACGACCACCCGGGTCCCGATCGGGAGTTCTGGGTGACCGACGCGGTCGAGGCGCTCGGCGCGGCGGGCCAGGCCGCTGACATGCTGGCCGCCGCCCTGGCCCAGGCCGGCCAGGCCCCGTCGGAGCTGCGGCCCTAGCCCCGAGCCTTTACACGGGCCTGATCGTCCGCGCCGCGCCGTCCAGGGTCACCACCGGGTCACGGTCAGCCGGGACACGCCGGCGGTGGCATCGATCTCGAACCGGGCGCGGGCCGTGGCCCAGCCGGGCGTGGCCAGCACCGTCCCGCCCGCGACTCCGGTGAGGGTCTGCCCGTCGAGGGTCAGGTAGCCGGCGCCGCCGTCCGCGACCACCCGGGCCGGGACGCCGCCGGGCAGGCTGAGCCGGAACTGGTTCGCACCGCCGCCGAACAGCAGCGGAACGGTCCCGGCGGGCCGCGGCAGCGTCACGTCCAGGATGTCGCTGCCGGCCGTCACGGCGATCACGGCCACCTTGCCGCCGCGCATGTCCACGTCGGTGCGCTGGGTGCCGCCCGCCAGGTCGATACTCCACAGCACCGCGGCGTTGAGTACCACGTCGACGGTGTCCGCCTGACCCGGCCCACCGCTGGCGGCGCCGGCCAGGGACAGCACGATCGGCCCGGAGCCGGACAGCACCGGCCGGACCGGGGCGCCCGTGGGCGTGGAGACCCGCAGCAAGGTGGCGCCCAGTCGGGCCGCGCTGATGTGCAAGACGGGCGTGCCCGAGGTGACGTTCAGCGTGGCCTGGGTCCGCCCGGCCGCTGGCAGGGTAAGGACGTGCGGCGGGGACGCGGGCGGAAAGGCCAGGGCGGTGCCGCCCGCGCCGGTGGCCGCCGCGAGGACCGCCACCGCGGCGGTGACCCGGTGCTGGATGAGCCAGCCGTACACGATCTCACTCTAGAACGCCAGGTGCGCCGCGGACGGCCACCGCCGCCACCGACACAAAACGGTCAGATCTGGCCGCGGACCATGCCGATCAGCCGGTTCAGCACCGCCCCGGAGCTCACCCTCAGGCCGTCATGCTCGTATTCGCTGGTCACCCATTCGCGCAGGCCGCGGATCGCGCCGGCCGTCCGCACCGAGAACTCGCGGTCCACGTACATGTCGTTGTAGTAGACGGCCGCGGCCGCTGGCACCTCGTTGGCCGCCAGCCGCGACGGGTCGTACAGCGGCGGCCAGTTGTCGCGTTCGGCCAGCAGTTCGGCGGCCTCACGCAACGGCCGCAGCACCGGGTCGGCGTCGATCGTCCACGGGTAGATCATCTCGCCGGTGAACTGCAGTGCGGCCGTGCCCGGATCGGCGTCCAGGACCGGGGCCGGGTCGAACTGCCCGAACTCCGTCCTGATCCGCTGCGCGGCCCACCGGGTCGCGAACCCCTGGGCGTAGCACGCCTCCTGCAGTAGCGCGTACAGCGGCCCGGCGGCGAAGCTGAGCTTGGCCGCCGCCGCGTACAGGAACGCGTCGGACAGGTCGTCCCCGGCGAACGGGTCCTCGAGCAGGTAGTGCAGTTCGTCGCTGCCGGTGCTCATGCCGAGCATCTGCCCCAGGGACTGGAAGGCCTGCACCGACAGCGGTGCGCCGTTCGGCAGCCGCACGTCGCGCGCGGCCAGGTGCTGGGCGACCAGGGCGGCCGACTCCACATCCGCGGGATACCGCTCATAATGAGCGGCGTTCTTGGCGGCCACCGCGGGGTAGGTGCGCCGGTAGACGTCGTCGGCGGTCGCGGACAGACCGGGCAGGCCGCCGGTGATGAACGCCTCGCGCAGGCCGTGGGGGGCGAAGGACAGGTAGGTGACGGTACAGAAGCCGCCGAAACTCTGCCCGAGGACGCTCCAGGGCGCGTCGCCGGTCAGCTGGCGCCTGATGAGTTCGGCGTCCAGGACGATGCTGTCGGCGCGGAAGTGGGTCAGGTAGTCAGCCTGGGCCTTGGCCGAGCCCAGACCCGCCAGCGTCTGCCGGGTGGCGGGGGTGGACCGGCCGGTGCCACGCTGGTCGAGCAGCAGGACCCGGTACTCGGTCAGCGCCCGGTCGAGCCAGGAATCCCGGCCCTGCGGCCGCTGGGCCCCGATGCCGGGTCCGCCCTGCAGGAACAGCAGCCAGGGCAGGTCGGCGTCGGCCTGGCCGGCGGCGACGACCTCGCGGGCGAACACCTCGATCTGCTCCCCGTCCGGCCGGCCGTGATCCAGCGGGACGGCGAACAGGTGATCGGCCAGTACGGTGCCGGCCTGGCGGTAGCTCGTCATGCCTCCGACCGTACCCACGCCGCCCTCGCGGTGCCGGGTAGGGTCGGCGTCATGGGACAGGGCATCCGGACGGTCAGCGTGGCCGAGCGGCGCAGGCGGCTGGCGGTCCGGCATCATCTGGCACCGGGGGAGCGGGCCGCTACCGTGGCCACGGCGGTCGACGGCATCATTGCCCTGCACGGCACCGATCCCGCGTCGGTGTACCTGTCCGCCCGGGCCCGCGCCGGCGACGTCGACAAAGCGGCAATCGAGCATGCGCTCTACGACGAGCGCTCGCTGGTACGGATGCTCGGCATGCGCCGGACAGTGTTCGTGGTGCCCGCCCGCCTAATGCCGGTCATCCAGGCCGCCTGTACCGACCAGATCGCCGAGCGGCTGCGCCGCCAGCTCGTCCAGGTCGTCGCGGCCGCGGGGATCGCCCCGGACGCCGCGACCTGGCTCAAGGACGTCGGCGAGGGCACGGTCCGGGCCTTGTCCGCGCGCGGTTCGGCGACCGGCGCCGAGCTGGCCAAGGACGAACCGCGGCTGCGCACTCAGATCATCGCCGCGGCGGATAACCCTTACGGCGGGGCGGTGAACCTGACCACGCGGCTGCTCACGCTGCTGTCGGCCGAGGGCCTGATCGTCCGCGGCCGGCCGCGGGGCGGATGGACCTCCAGCCAGTTCACCTGGTCCGCCGCTCCGGCCCTAACGGACCTGCCGGCCGCCGCGGCCCGCACCGAACTGGCCCGCCGATGGCTGTCCGCGTTCGGTCCCGCCGCCGTCTCCGACCTGCAGTGGTGGACCGGCCTGACCGCCGGGCAGGTCAAGCAGGCGCTGGCCGGGCTGGACGTGACCGAGGTCGATCTGCACGGCGCGCCGGGCATCATGCTGGCCGCCGACGTGCCCGGCCTGGACGACGCAGCCGCCCCGCAGCCGTGGGCGGCGCTGCTGCCCGCGCTGGACCCGACCGCCATGGGCTGGCGCGAGCGGGCCTGGTATGTGGGCGAGCACACCGCGGCCCTGTTCGACCGGTCAGGCAACGTCGGCCCGACGGTGTGGTGGGACGGCCGGATCGTGGGCGGCTGGGCGCAGCGTCCGGACGGGGAGATCGCGGTCCGCCTGCTCGAGGACGCCGGGGCCGAAGCCGCCGCCGCGATATCCGCCGAGGCGCAGCGGCTCCAGGCGTGGATCGGGCCCGATGTGAAGATCACCCCCCGGTTCCGAACCCCACTGGAACGCGAGCTGACCGTCTGGCCGCAGTGACTCACATTACGGTTGCGTACGCAGCTCCAGATGCTCGGCGAAGGCACGCACGGACCGGTCGCCGAGCACGGTGAGCAGCGGGCCCGCCAGGCGCGCGCCGGGCAGCCGGAACCCGCCGAGCGCCGCGAACCGGGTCCCCCCGGCCTCAGGCACGGCGGCCATCGCGCCGAGCACGAACCTGCTGCGCATCAGGCACCACCCCGGTCGCAGCACCACGTCGAACCGGGCTCGCTGCCCGAGCGTGCCCGTGGCCAGGAGTTCGAGCCGGTCACCCTCGGCCTGGGTGATGCGGGCCGAGCGGACGGTGCTGATAAAGCTCGGCAGGGCCCGCTCCAGGTCCGACGCCGCCGCCCACACCTGTTCCACGGGCGCGGGGAGCACGACCTCGCCGAGGTACACGGGGAAGCGTACGGCCGCGGCCAGCACACGCAGCCTTCGCACCGGGTCCAGCTCCGCGACCGGCCAGCTCTCAGTCATGAATTCCACGCCCTACGGAAACCGCGCCTGGCCCGGAACAGCCGCGAGCGCACCGTCCCAGGCGGTACCGACAGGATCTGGCCTGCCTGAATTTCATCGAGCCCCTCGACGTAGCGCAGCATGAGCACGGCCCGGTGCTCGGGCGTGAGCCGCGCCAGAGTGTCGACGACGTCCACGGCCAGCTCCGGGTCGCCCGCGGCGCTGACCTCCTCGACCGGCATGGCCGACGTCCGTGCCGTACGGCGTGCGGCGCGGACGGCTTCCCGGACCGCGATTACGCGCACCCAGCCGAACAGCGCGGCCGGCTCCTTGAGGCCCCGGATACTGCGCAGGATGGTGATCAAGGCCTCCTGGGTGGCGTCCGGCCCGTCCTGGAGGGCGATGGGGCCGCAGATTCGCCCGACGTAGGGCGCGAGGATCTCCATCAGCTCGGCGAGCGCCATCGGGTCGCCGCGCTGCGCGGCGCGTACCAGCGCCGGATCGGCTTTCCCTGGCATCGTCACGGTGGACGACTCAGCTCCCGTCATCGTGCGGCACGATCCCCAGTATCAGCACCGGCCGAAGTGGTCGCGGACGGCGGCGGCCACGGTCGAGGGCGCGGTCTCGGCGAGCAGATGCCATCCCGGCACGATCGCGATCTCCAGATCGTCGGCGTGGCGGGCCATTCGCCGGCTCGGTACCGGGCGCGACACCGGATCGTTCTCACCCCCCAGGATCACGGTCGGAACGGCCAGCCGGCTGCGGCCGTCGGCTACGAGCGCGGGGATATCGCGCAGCACAAACTGCCATAGGGCCCGCTGAATCGCCCGCGACCCCGATCGTGTCCCGCTGGCCCGGACGAATTCCTCCAGCTCCACCGGATCCCACCGGTAGTGCGGCCCCGCCCAGTGCCGGAGCAGGAACCTGGTGATTCCCGGCCAGTGCCGCAGCACCCAGCCGCCGGCTCCGGGATACTCCCACAATGCGGTGTACCAGAATCGCCAGGCGTTCCGGACCAGCCTGGCCCGGCCGGGCCAGGGGTGGGTGGTGTTGAGGGCAACGAACCCTCCGAACCGCTCGGGGGCAAGCAGGCAGAGCGCGAACCCCAGCCAGCCGCCGCTGTCATGCCCGATCAGGCGGACTCGCCGCAGGCCGAGGGCGTCCATGACCGCCAGCACGTCCTGCGCCTGCTCTTTGGTGCCGTATCCGCGCCGGGTCGCCTCGGACCAGCCACATCCGCGCAGGTCGAGGCAAAACAGCTGATACTGGCCGGCCAGTTCCGGGATGAGCTTGCGCCACGCGTACCAATGCTGCGCAAGGCCGTGCAGCAGCACGACTGGATCACCGGCACCGGCCTGGGCGACATGGAACCGGGTGCCGCGTACCGTCACGAACCGGTGGGTCACCCCGGGCACCTGCGGAATCGCCCAGGTGCGTTCCTGTCGCGCGGAAACTGATGTCATCGGATCCTCCTCTGGTCACGGTGGCCGTCGAAAGATAGGAGGCGGTCCGGCCCACGCTCACTCCTGTGATGCGTGTCACGTACCCGCCTGGCCTAGCCCAGACGGCGGAACACCGGGGCCGGCTCCGGGAGCCTCCCGCCGCGGGGTGTGCACTGGCTGGTGATGCGCACGGCGGCGTCGGGCAGGAACGGCGCCAGCTGAACGCCGAGCGTCGTGCAGGCCGTGAACAGCGCGGACAGGACCGCGTCGAGCTCACGGCCCGCCTGCGCGTCACCGCTACGCTCGGCCCGGGCCAGATCCCATGGCCGGACACGATTGACGAAGGGGTTGGCCTCGTCCGCGATGGCCCAGACGGCCGCCGTGGCCTGCCGGTAGTCGAAGTCCGCCAGCGCCGCGGCGATCCGGCGGTCCGCGTCCCGGATCGCCGCGGCGAGGCCCTCCCCGCCCGGCGCGACGGGCCCTGGTCCCGGCACCCGGCCGCCCCGGTACCTGGCGATCATGGCGACCACCCGGTTGACCAGGTTGCCCAGGCCGTTGGCGAGTTCGTCGTCGGCGCGTGCGATCAACCGCTCGACCGTGAAGTCGGCGTCACCGACCCGGGGTACCTCGCGCAGCAGCCACCAGCGCACCGCGTCCGGGCCGTACGCGGCGGCCAGCGCGACCGGATCGGCGCCGGAGCCGGACGACTTGCTGATCTTCCGCCCGTCCGCCGTCAGGTAGTCGTGCACGGCGATGTCGGTCGGCAGCGGCTGCCCGGACGACAGCAGCATGGCCGGCCAGTAGACGGCGTGGAACCGCAGCACGCCCTTGCCGAGCAGGTGAACGCGGCGGTCCGCGCCGGCCCACCACTGCCGGTACTGCTCACCGCCGGTGCCGTAGCCGAGCGCGGTGACGTAGTTGCACAGCGCGTCGAACCACACGTAGATCACCTGTCTGGGGTCATCCGGAACCGGGATGCCCCAGCCGCCGGCACGTTCGGCGGGCCGTGACACCGAGAAGTCCTCCAGCCCGCCGTCGATGAACGCGAGCACCTCGTTACGCCGCCCGGCCGGCTCGATGCGAAGCTCGCCGCGGGTGATCGCCGCGCGGAGCGCATCGCCATAGCGGGACAGCCGGAAGAACCAGTTCTCCTCGGCGACGTGCTGCGGCGCGGTGTCGTGCTCGGGGCAGCGCCCGCCTCGCAGCTCGGCGGGGGAGTAGAACTGCTCGCAGCCGGTGCAGTACAGCCCCTCGTACCGCTTGCGGTACAGGTCCCCGGCGGCGGCGCACGCCTGCCAGAACCGTTCGACGCCCGGGCGGTGCCGTGCGTCGCGGCTGGTGCGGATGACGTCGTCGACGGTGAGCGACAGGGCGGGACCCAGCGCGAGGAACGCTTCGGCGTTGCGGTCGACGAACTCCCGGACGTCCTGGCCGGCCGCCTGTGCCGCCAGCACGTTCTTCAGCGAGTTGTCGTCCGTGCCGGCCTGGAACCGGACGCGGTCCCCGTGCTGGCGCCGGAACCGGGCCAGTACGTCAGCCTGCACGACCTCGAGCGCGTGCCCGATGTGCGGGCGCGCGTTGACGTACGGGATGGTGGTGGTGATGTAGGTATGCGGCGCGGGCATCGCAGCCTCCTCAGGTAAGGGGGCTCCGACCGCCGTAAATACGTCGAGGCCCCGTCGCAGGGCCTCGGAAAGGAAACGTCCGGACGCGTCAATGGCCCCGCGTGCGGGGCATCATCACCTGGCATCCGTACTTGTTCACCCCGCCAGCATACCTTTTGCGAGCCGGCCGGACGCCAGGCGGCTTGCCCGGTAGGTTGAGCCGGGTGCAACTAGGGGTGAATGTGCCGAACTTCGGGCCCGGCACCGATCCAGACGTTCTGCGCCGCTGGGCCCTGACCGTCGAGGGTCTCGGGTTCGACCTGCTGATGGTCTCTGATCACGTGGCGGTGACGCCCGACGTCGCCGAGCAGTACCCGGCGCCGTTCTATGAGCCGTTCACCACGCTGGCCTGGCTGGCCGGCCTGACCCGCCGGATCCGGCTCGGCACCACGGTGCTCATCCTGCCCTACCGGCATCCGCTGCTGACGGCCCGGATGGCCGCCAACCTCAACGACCTGTCCGGCGGCCGGCTGGTCCTCGGCGTGGGCGTCGGCTGGGCCCGGCAGGAGTTCGATGCGCTCGGGATTCCGTTCCGCGAGCGCGGCCGGCTGACCGACCTGCACCTGCTGGCCCTCCGCGCCGCATGGGCGGACGCCGAGGACTACCGCAGCGGGCCGATCCCGGTCTGGATCGGCGGAAACAGCGACGCCGCGCTGCGCCGGGCCGTCCGCCTGGGTGACGCCTGGCACCCGCTCCGGTTCACCCCAGGCTGGCTGGCCGGGGCCCTGGACCGGCTGGAGGCGATCGCGGCCGAGCTGGGCCGGCCGCGGCCCGCGCTGGTACCGAGGATCGCGCTGCAGCTCACCTCGTCACCGGTCACCGGCGACGACCGGCTGGCCGGCCACGGCACGATCGAGCAGGTCGCCGGCGACCTGAACCAGCTCCGCTTGCTCGGCGCCGGCACCGTGGTCCTCGACCCGTTCAACGGTGACCCGGCGGAGACCACCCGTCCGGAGGCGGCCTGGCGGGCCCTTGCCACCGTGGCCGAGCACCGCACCGAGTAGATTCGCCATCAACGTCTGTCGAACACAGAAGGCGGCCATGATGGCAGAGATAACGCTCGCGATCGGCGCCGCGGCCGCGTGCCGCGACGGGTTCGGCGGTGAACTGAAGGGCATGGTCGTGGCGCCCGCGGCCCGGGTCGTCACGCATCTGGTCATCGAACCAGAACGCGACCACGGACCGGCGCGCGGACTCGCCCGGCTCGTACCGCTGGACCACGCGGACGCTACGGCCGAGCCCATCCGGCTGCGCTACACCGAGGCCGAGTTCAAGGACCTGGATCCCGCCGAGGAAACCCTGGGCGAGTTCGTGGCCGGCTACGAGGGCCCGGTCCAGCTGCTGCCCGCCGGGGAGGGCTGGCGCGGCGCAGCTGACCTGGTCGCCGACGGCGCGACGATCCCGCAGATCACAGAGCTGGAAACCGTCGACCTGGTCCCGGACGCCGAGGTCGAGGAGACCCGGAAGGACCGCGTTCACGCGACCGACGGCGACATCGGTCCGTTCCATGGGCTGCGCGTGGACCCGGACAGCGGGCAGATCCTCGACGTGCTGCTCAAACGGCATCTGTGGGGCCACGCGGACCTGGCCATCCCGATCGCGAAGGTATCGGGTTTCGGCGAAGGCATCCAGCTCAGCATCACCAAGCAGGAGGTCAAGGATCTCGCGCCGTAGACCTCGAAGATCAAGAGCTTTTTACCGAACGGACCAGTGATGACAGCATCACCGCATCAGGCCAGCGGCTCACCGGGCCCCTCCCCGCAGGACCTGCCGCATCTGCGCCGCTGCGTGGAACTGGCGGCCGAGGCGGTCGCCGCGGGGGACTTCCCGTTCGGCTCGGTGCTGGTCGCGGGGGATGGCCGGGTGCTGGCCGAGGACCGCAACCGCGAGAACACCACGGGTGACTCGACCCGGCACCCGGAGTTCGAACTGGCCCGCTGGGCCGCGGCGAACCTGACCGCCGGGCAGCGGGCCGAGGCCACCGTCTTCACCTCGGGCGAGCACTGCCCGATGTGCTCCGCCGCGCACGCCTGGGTCGGGCTCGGCCGCATCGTGTACGTGAGCTCGTCCGAGCAGATGGTCGCGTGGCTCGGCGAACTCGGCCTGCCATCGCCCGCGGTGGTCCCGCTGGCCATTAACCAGGTCGCTCCCGGCCTGGTCGTCCAGGGCCCGGTGCCTGGCCTGGACGAGGAGGTCCATGAACTGCACCGGCGCTTCCGCGCCTGAAGACAGGCAACAAAAAAGAGAGGCGCCGCTCCTCTCCACTTTCAATCTATAGCGCACCGGGGGGCTTGCCGCAAGACCCGGGTCATGCCGCATAATCGCAGGCCGAGGGCAAACCTAAGCAAACGGGGGAGCTGATGACGTGGCGTCGCTGGTTACCAGCGCATTTAATCTTCCCGAGCGGCTCGCCGCCAAGGCCGACCCGGCGCTGATCGGGGACGACGAGCAGCATTTCGCGGCCATCGCGAAGAGCCTGGGGGAGTCGATCGCCGACTTGTCCGGCCGCCTGGACGCCGAGCGCAAGGCACCCGGCGGCCTGGGCCAGAAGGCGCTGGACCGGGACACGGAGGTGCACCGGCTGACCGCTCGCCTGCGGGCCCTGCGCCGCTTTGGCCTGGACCTGTGCCTGGGGCACATGGTCGGCGGTGAGCCTGTTTCCGGCCGCCCCGAGCCGGTGTACATCGGGCGGCTCGGCCTGCGGGACAGCGCGGGCCGCCAGCTGCTTATCGACTGGCGTTCGCCCGCGGCCGAGCCGTTCTTCGGGGCCACCCACGCCAACCCGATGGGGCTGGAGAGCCGGCGCAGGTACCGCTGGACCCGCGGCCGGATCACCGACTACTGGGACGAGGTGTTCACCCAGGACGGCCTGGCCGGGCACGCCGCCGCGCTCGACGACCAGTCCGCCTTCATCGCCAGCCTGAGCGGCAGCCGGTCGGCCCGGATGCGGGACGTGCTCGGCACCATCGCCGCCGACCAGGACGCCATCATCCGCGCGGGATCACGCGGCGCGCTCGTCGTCGACGGCGGCCCGGGCACCGGCAAGACCGTCGTCGCCCTGCACCGCGCCGCCTACCTGCTCTACTCCGACCCGCGCCTGGGGCACCACCGGGGCGGCGTGCTGTTCATCGGCCCGCACCAGCCCTACCTGGCCTACGTGTCCGACGTGCTCCCCAGCCTCGGCGAGGAGGGCGTGCAAATCTGCACCCTGCGGGACCTCGTCCCCGAGGGAGCCGCCGCCGCGACCGAGACCGACCCAGACGTGGCCCGCCTGAAGTCCTCCGCGGACCTGGTGAAGGCGATCGAGGCGGCCGTCCGGTTCTACGAGAGGCTGCCGGCCGAGGGCATGACGGTCGAGACCCCGTGGTCCGGTCTGTGGCTGAGCGCCGAAGACTGGGCCGAGGCGTTCGAAGCGGCAGAACCCGGCACTCCGCACAACGAGGCGCACGGTCAGGTCCGGGCGGAACTGCTCACGATCTTGGTGGACAAGCGCGGCGACGACGTCCCGGCTGACCTGCTCCGCAGGTCGCTGCTGGAGAACCGGGAGCTGCGCCTGGCCCTGCACCGGGCCTGGCCGCTGATCGAACCCACCGACCTGGTCGCGGACCTCTGGTCGGTGCCCGCCTACCTGCGTACCTGCGCTCCCTGGCTCAGCCCGGACGAGGTCGCCCTGCTCCAGCGCCCGGACGCCCAGGCCTGGACGGTATCTGACCTGCCGATCCTGGACGCGGCCCGGCAGCGGCTCGGCGACCCGCAGGCGTCCGCGCGCCAGCGCCGGCACGAGGCAGCCGTGGCCGCCGAGCGAGAGCGCATGTCCAGGGTCGTCGACACCCTGATCGAGGTCGCCGACGACGAATACGGCACGGGCCTGGTGACGATGCTGCGCGGCGAGGACTTCCAGGACGCGCTGGTCGACGAGGCCGCGCTGCCGAGCGTGGACCCGGACCGGCTCGCCGGCCCGTTCGCGCACGTCATCGTCGACGAGGCTCAGGAACTGACCGACGCGGAGTGGCAGATGCTGCTGCTGCGCTGCCCGTCCCGGAGCTTCACCATCGTCGGGGACCGGGCCCAGGCCCGGCACGGGTTCACCGAGTCGTGGCGGGAACGGCTCGAGCGGGTCGGGTTCGACCGGGTCGGCCTGGCCACCCTCAGCATCAACTACCGGACGCCGGAAGAGGTCATGGC
>Ga0070735_10001183_pt1 | contig 25832 bp, 19 predicted proteins | sample Coa_R1_FD_66443 | JGI IMG/M metagenome (GOLD analysis project Ga0070735, IMG submission 66443) | Surface soil microbial communities from Centralia Pennsylvania, which are recovering from an underground coalmine fire - Coalmine... | ecosystem: Environmental > Terrestrial > Soil > Unclassified ...
TTCAACGACATCATCTTCTGGTCGGTGCTGACGTTTGCATTTGGCGGTTGTGAAACGGCGTCGTTTATGGGCGAAGAGATCAAGAACGCTCGGCGCACGATTCCCTTCGCGCTCTTGTTCGCGGGTGTGACGGTGACAATTTGCTACATCCTGGGCACAGTCTGCGTTTTGTTGGCGCTGCCCTCGACCCAGGTCAACAGCCTGCAGGGATTGGTACAGGCTGTTTCCGCGACCGCAACCCGCGTGGGATACCCCGGCGTTCTACCGCTCGCCGCGTTTCTCATTGCGCTCAGCAACATCGGCGCGGCCGGAGCTTACCTCGCCGCAGTGGCGCGACTTCCCTTCGTGGCGGGCCTCGATCGCTTTTTACCTCCGGCATTCGGAGCGCTGCACCCAAAGTGGAAAACACCATGGGTCGCGCTTCTCACCCAATTCGTACTCGGTGTGGTGTTTATCTTTCTGGGCCAGGCGGGAACGAGTGTAAAAGGTGCGTACGACGTGCTGGTCAGCATGGGCGTAATCACCTACTTCATTCCTTACCTGTATCTGTTCGCCGCGATGATTAAGCTGCAAAGCGAACCAGCCGGACCAGACGTGATTCGTGTTCCCGGCGGAAGAATGATCGCGAAGTTAGTCGCCACCCTGGGGTTCTGCACGACCGCGTTGACAATTGCTCTCTCGCTGGCTCCGCAGCCCGATGAGCCAAACAAGCCATTGGCGGTGTTGAAAGTTGTGGGCGGATGCGGAGCGTTACTGCTGCTCGGCGTATGGCTGTACATCGCTGGACGGCGTCGCGCGCAAGTAATCTAGACAGTGGGTTGCCCTTCCTTCCGGTCAGCGTGTTCCAGAGCTAAGTCCACACGGGCGCGCGCTAGACCGGTGTCGCCGTCTTTCTCGGCGGATTGAAGAATGGCAACGTCGTCACCTTCACATTGCTTTTCAGCCGCATCGCCTCGATCGTGATTTCCATTTGGAGCGACGTTCCCCGTTTTGAGTACGCAGTCTCTAGACTTGCCAGCGCAATCATCTTCTTCAGTGTTGGAGACCAACTGGTCGTGGTCGCCTTCCCGACCTGCTTCTCTCCTGAATAGACCGGCACCGCAACGCGCGATGCCTGAGCCGGCGCGGCGGGCGTCAGCCCATAGCGCTCGTAAAGGCGCTCCACATCGGTCCAATCGACTTCAAGACCTACAAGTTGGCGCGGAACCCCGTTCTTCGCATCGCGTTCGAGAGCGCGCTTGCCGATAAAGTTCTCCTTTTCGAGGTGAACCATCTTCGCGAAGCCCAGCTCGTACGGAGAAAACTTCTGCGACGGGATCAGCGCCTTCTTTGAACTGGTGTAATCGACTTCGATCAACAACAGACCGGCCTCGACTCGTGCCACATCGAGTGCAAGCATGCCAGCGGCATGCAGATCGAACTGCTTGCCCTTATCCGCCAGAGCGTCCCAGACCTTAACGGCGTCATTCCAGGGCATCCAGATTTCATATCCCAAGTCGCCGGTATAGCCGGTGCGCGAGATATCGACCGGAATCCCTGCAATTTTTCCGCGCGTCACACGGAAATATTTCAGATTCGCGATGTCGGCCTCGGCAACCGATTTCAGCAGCTTCGCGGAGGTTGGACCCTGCAACGCGAGAGCCGCAACCTTCTCGGAGATGTCTTCGATCTGCACATCCATGTTCAAACCGTTCTGCCGGAACCAGCGCAGGCTCGGATCGGCGGCTGTCCAGCGATAAACGTTCTCCTCGAGATGCGAGATCGTGCCGTCATCGATGACCTTGCCATCCTCGTCGCACCAGCAGCAGTAGATAACCTGCCCGACTTTCACCTTGTTGACGTCGCGCGTGATGACGCGATTCACGAGACGGGTCGCGTCTTTGCCGGTGATCAGATACTTGTAGAGCGGCGAGATGTCGATCAGCGCACAAGCGTTCCGGATCGCGTTGTACTCGTGCTCGTGGTGCACTTCGTAGACGCTGACCGTGTAATATCCGGACCACTCGCGATAATTCAGGCTATTACAAAGGGGGAACGTTCTCTCGTGAAACGCGGTTCCGATGGGCAAAGTGAGTTCCTCAAAAGCGAATTCAATTCGAATCCGGATTATTGCATGCGTGCGGAAGAGCGGCAACTTGTTTGGTCGGATGACTGGAAGTCACCGGGCCACCGAAATCAGCAGACAAATTGGTGAGTTCTCGCTAGAATAGCCTTCGACTTTGGGTCACGATGCGCTACATTCTTCCATCTCTGTGCAACATTCTTCGCAGCTGGACCGTTCTGCCCAGCGGGCTCTGATCGTACTACGCCTTTCCTCCCACCCCGAGTATCATTGCCTTTCCCGAAATTTGAGCATTTGCGCTAGCGGCTAGGAGCTAGCAGCTAGGAGCAACAGCGAATGGCTGGATCTAATTCTTACGATGTCATTGTCATCGGCGGCGGTCACAACGGCCTGGTGAACTCCGCTTATCTGGCGCGTGCCGGCAAGAAAGTGCTAGTGCTCGAGCGGCGCCATGTGCTGGGCGGAGCGGCTTGCACGGAAGAGATTGTCCCTGGATTCAAGTTCTCGGTTTGCTCCTACGTGGTGTCGCTGCTGCGGCCGGAGATCATTCGCGATCTTGACCTTCCGCGCCATGGCCTGGAGATTCTCCCACTCGACGGAACGTTTACCCCGATGCCCAGTGGTGACTACCTGTGGCGTGTGAATGATCACGGCAAGACTCACCGGGAGATTGCCCGCCATTCGCGCGTGGACGCCGAAGCCTACGACGAGTTCGGCAAGGCGATGCAGGCCATGTGCCGCTTCGTGAAGCCGATTCTCAGCATGGTACCGCCGGACCCAACCACGCTGAATCCGCGCGAACTGATGAAACTGCTGTTCATCGGACGGCGCTTCCAGGGCATGTCGAGCTACGACAAGTACAACCAGGTCCAACTCATGACCATGAGCGCGATCGATTTTCTGGATCAATGGTTCGAAACCGACGTGCTCAAGGCGACGATGTCGGCCTCGGGAATTATCGGAACGTTTCTCGGTGTGCGCTCTCCCGGAACTGCATACGTACTGCTGCATCACTACATGGGCGAGATTGATGGCGCATTTCGCGCATGGGGATTCGCCCGCGGAGGAACGGGCGCAATTTCGAACGCTATTGCCGACGCGGCTCGCGAGGCGGGAGTGGAGATCCGCACGCAGTCTGGCATTTCGCAGATCATCGTGAAGAATGGGAAAGCGAAAGGCGTGGTGCTCACCAATGGCGATGAGGTCTACGCGGATGTCATCTCTTCCAGCGTTGATCCTCGACTTACCTTCACGAAGTTTATGGGACCCGAACACCTTCCCGGAGAGTTTCTCGAAGAAATCAACCGTTACAAGTTCCGCGGGTCGTCGGGCAAAGTGAACATGGCGCTCGATGCACTGCCGAACTTCAAGTGCATGCCCGGACCGGGCGTTCATCTGCGCGGCGCGATTTCGATTTCTCCATCGGTCGAATACATGGAGCGCGCGTATGACGACGCCAAGTATGGACATTTCTCGAGACGGCCGTATATCGATATGGTGATTCCGTCGCTGACTGATCCATCGGTCGCGCCTCCGGGCAAGCACGTGATGTCGTGCTTCGTTCAATACGCTCCGTACAAGCTGGCCCCGGGGCTCAACTGGGATACCGAGAAAGAAGCTTTCGGCAATACGGTGGTAGATACGATCTCGGAATACGCTCCGAACCTGAAAGACATCATTATCCAGAAGCAGGTCGTCACTCCACTCGATCTCGAACGCGAGTGGGGATTGAGCGAGGGCAACATCTTCCAGGGCGAACTTTCGCTGGAGCAGTTGTTCTTCCTGCGGCCCGTACCCGGCTGGGCTCAATACCGCACGCCGATCAAGAACCTTTATATGTGCGGATCGGCGACGCATCCCGGAGGCGGCATCATGGGCGCGAACGGTCGCTTAGCGGCGCTGGAGATTTTGAAAGACATCAAGGGAGCGGCCTAATCATGGCGACGAATAACCAGCGGGACATCGTCATTATTGGCGGCGGTCACAACGGGCTGGTCACGGCATTTTATCTCGCCAAGGCGGGCTTCAGGCCGCTTGTGCTGGAGCGCAGCGCGCAAGTCGGTGGCGCGGCGGTGACCGACGAATTCCATCCGGGATTCCGCTGCTCGACGCTTTCACACAGCGCGGGACCGATTCGGCCCGACATCATGAAGGACATGCAACTGGAAAAGCATGGTCTGAAGATGATCACGCCGGAAGTTTGCGTCTCTGCGCTCTCGCCAGATGGCCGGGCGCTAACGCTCTACCAGGATGCCAAGAAATCAGCGCAGGAAATCTCGGCATTCTCGCAAAAGGACGCGGAGAAGTATCCCGAGTTCCAGCAGTCACTAGGAAAAATCAGCAGAGTCATCGCCGATGCGCTGGCAACGACGCCGCCTGACATCGATAACCCAAGCCGTGGTGATCTCTGGAGCATGCTGCAAACCGGGCGCGCCATCCGCAAGCTTGGCAAGAGAGACATGTTCCGCCTGCTGCGCTGGGGCCCAATGGCGGTCGCGGATCTCGCCTCCGAGTATTTCGAAACAGAGCTGCTGCGTGCCGTGATTGCGGCTCGCGGCGTCTTCGGAACTTTTCTGGGTCCGTGGTCGGCGGGTAGTGCATTGGTTCTGCTGATTCGCGCTGCGGGTGATGCTCATCCGGCGGGCTCTGCCTCGTTCGCTGCAGGAGGCATGGGAGCGGTCACTCAGGCAATGGCGTCAGCCGCGAAAGCCGCCGGCGTGGAAATCCGTACCGGCGCCGATGTGATTGAGATCCATGTACAAAACGGCACGGCGACAGGCGTACTGCTCTCGACGGGAGAAGAGATCCACGCCAAGGCAGTCATCTCAAACGCTGATCCGAAACGCACGCTGCTCAAACTGACGGATCCGGTGCATCTCTCGCCGGATTTCGTGCAGCGTTTGCAGAATTATCGCGGCAACGGAACAGTTGCGAAAGTGAACCTTGCGCTGTCGGGTCTGCCGAAATTCACCGCACTCAAGAACGGAAATTCCTCCGCCCTGTACGGGAGAATTCACATTGGTAATGAAATCGACTATCTCGAGCGGGCATTCGACGAATCGAAGTACGGGAATTTCTCGCGCCAGCCGTATCTCGAGGCGACGATTCCGTCGTTGACAGATCCTACCCTCGCGCCTGAAGGCAAGCATGTGATGTCGATTTACATGCAATACGCCCCTTACAAGTTGAAGGGCGATTGGGATGAACAGCGACGAACTCTGGGACAGACCGTCGTACAGACGCTGGCAGGATACGCGCCGAATCTGCCGGAGTTGATTCTGACGCACCAGATCATTACGCCGAAGGATCTCGAGGACAAGTACGGGCTGACCGGAGGGCAAATTTTCCACGGCGACCTTGCGCTCGATCAGTTCTTCACCATGCGTCCGCTGCTCGATTGGGCGCGGTACCGTACGCCGATTGAGAATCTTTATCTTTGCGGAAGTGGCACGCACCCTGGTGCAGGGCTGACTGGAGGATCGGGAGCGAATGCGGCACGGGAGATAGTCAGGTCGCTTCACAAATAGAATATCGCTGTAACCAATACGTTTTACCGTTGAGAGAGAGAATGGCGCTCACGAGGATTCGGTATGGGATCATCTCGGTGATGGTCTGGTCGTCCCTAGCAGCTTCCCAAGTTCGCGCCCCCAGCGGGATCGCCCAACTAGACAAAGGCAGGACATCCGGGCAGTTTTACGTCAACTCAGAACTGCATTTGCGGTACCAACTCCCCGACGGCTGGGCAGTCAGCGAAAAGGAAACTGTTGCATCGCACCAGTTCTCGTGGGCTGACAAACCATCCGCAAAGGACCAGCAGACTCCCACCATTCAATGCTCCAAGAACTTACTGTTCGTAACGAAACATCCCGAAGGGATGACGCTCAGTGGGTTCGATCCGATGGAGTTAATAATTGCGATCGACCCGACGTGTTTTCCCGAAATCAATTTCCCGAAGTCCACGGCGGACCACGAAGCAATACAGCGGGCTGCCGGTCAGTTTCTGAGCCACCTTCAAACCCCTGGGGCGGTCGTGAGGGCTCCCGCGCGCGTTCGAGCATTCGAGAATGGGGGAAGACTAATGCTCGACATTTCTCGACCACTATCAATCACCACTCGTGAGATCACGCTTGGATCCCGTACGATGATCCGAAATGTAGACCGGTCTGTCTTGATGTTGCCGGCAAGAGGTTACTGGATCGCATGGATCTTCGTTAGCGGAGACGACGTTGACATGGACTATCTTAAGGCAACAAAGATTTTTCTAGATGAACCTGGTGACTCATCGTCGGTAAAGTAGCCCCTTAGAAACGTCCATATGAGAGCCTCTGCCATCCTTCTCGTCAGTTGTCCCGATGCCAAAGGTGAAGTCGCTACCATCGCCGACTTTGTCTACCGCCACGGCGGGAACATCCTACACGCCGACGAACATGCTGACGAAGAATCCGGCCTCTTTCTCATGCGAGTCGAGTTCGATCCGAAAGATTTCGATGTTCCGCTCGCCGACTTCGGCAAGCAGTTCACTCCCATCGCACAGAAATTCCAGATGACATGGCGGCTGGCGCAATCGTCTCATCGTCCGCGAATGGTCATCTTCGTTTCCAAGTACGATCACTGCCTGGTCGATCTTCTGTACCGACATCAGAGCGGCGAACTAGAGTGTGAGATCCCGCTGATCATCTCCAACCATCCGGACACTCAGGCGGTCGCCGACTTCTACAGAATTCCCTACGTGGTCGTGTCAGTCACGAAGGAAAACAAGATTACCGCTGAAGCGCAAATCCAGGCATTGATTAACGACCACAAGCCCGACCTCATGGTTCTGGCGCGCTACATGCAGATTCTGTCGAACGATTTCGTCAACCGATATCCGCAACGAATCATCAATATTCACCACTCGTTCTTGCCCGCATTTGTGGGAGCTCGCCCGTACCATCAGGCATTTGAACGGGGAGTGAAGCTGATCGGCGCAACCAGCCACTACGTGACCGAGGTCCTCGACGATGGTCCAATCATCGAGCAGGATGTCGTCCGTGTATCCCACCGCGACACGGTCGAAGATCTCATCCGCAAAGGCCGTGACCTCGAAAAAGTCGTACTCTCGCGCGCCGTCCGCTCGCACGTCGAGAACCGCGTGCTGGTGTACGGAAATAAAACTGTAGTTTTCTGATTCTCCTTACGCTTAGCCTCGAGCCACGAGTCTCGAGCTGTGAATTACACAGGAGTTTTTTGGGAACTTTCTTTTTGCTCGTAGCTCGAAGCTCGTAGCCGTGGTCAGCCACAGAAGTTCATGTACTTCCGCGGATCTCCTTTCCTTCGAAGTCTCACTCCAGTAGTAACTTGCACCGGTAGTAACCTTTCGGCTTTACTTGGACATTAGTAAAGTTTTAGAGGGAATTATTGCTCTCGGGGGCTCTTTTTGGCCGAGGATCTTCGGTTTGAACTAGCCATATTGGCGACTGTCCAGGGCTTCTACCAGAAGCTTCTGCGGGATACGCTTGGCGGCGACGTGCCGATCCCAAGCGGTCTCGACGAGGACGCATTGCGCCATTCCGAGCGGGAGTTGCCCAATACTTTGTCGCGGATGTACCGCTGGCTGCACCTGCTGGATATGGCGATTACGCCAGCCATGCTGCGGCAGGCGCTCACACCAGACACGGATTCCGAAGTCGCAGAAGCGCTGTTGCGTTATTTCGTCCGCCGGCGTGAACCAAGCGACGTAAACCGCGACAAGACGGACCTGATTGCAACCTTTCTATACCGGCATCCACGCGTTCCGGGGCAATGGGAGCAGAGTGGATATGGGCTCGATGGCGCGCTGCCGCTTTCGCCGTTTGAAATCGCTCTGATCGAGATACTGGCCGACACCGACGTCCCTTCCCTGCCGGAAGAGCACGTACAGCTGCTGCGCCGCTTTGACCCATTTCTGGAAGAGGTTACACGCTTCCGCGACTTCAATGCTTTGATCGATTCAGGAATGATTGGCCGGGTTCGTGAATTAAAGCAGTGGCTCGATTCCTCGTTTTATCATCCTGGAGTGCTGGCGACCGTATCAGCTTACAACTCGGCATTCGGAAAGAAGTTCGACGACCTGTTCATGAAGGCTCTGGGCGAAATCAAGAATTTCGGCCAGGCGCTGGAAGAAATGGGTGGAACGATTCTCACCACCGTCGACGGAGTTGAAGTCACCGTCGAGCACGTCGCGGCCATCCAGGAAAAACAGCTGCTGGAAGCGGATTACGGCAGCACTTTTGAAAAGTTCCGGCGTGTGTCCAAGCTGAAAAAGGAACTGGATCGTCGTCCGCCGATCCGGCGCTCTCTGCTCACGCCAGCTGCACACGCCCAGCGGGCAGCCGCTGCCAGTGCGGCGGCAGCGCCAAAAGCCGCAAAGGCAGCCGCGGCAAAGGCTGCGGCAGCGCCTGCAGTGTTCCAACCTCCGACCATCACCGCCCAGCAACTGTCGGCAGAAGAAGTGAAGCTGCGACGCGTCGAAGAATCCATTCGCGTGTTCGTGCGGGTGGCCGATCCGAAATACCGGCAGGTCGTCCCCATGCGCTTCTTCAACCTGAGTCTCACGGCCCTGGAAGCAGATGCTTACAATGCCGCCTTTCTGGAAGAAAAGAGCCTGCGCGCGGATATAGCTCGCACGCTGATCCGGCTAGTCTCGATCTCGGCTCGTATCAGCACAGAATTGGAAGAACTGAAGCGCAGTCAGAAAATGTCGTCCCTGTGGAAACTTCACGCGGATGCCGTGGTCGTGCTGCTCGACATGGCCAATACATCGACAGAAGATGCCGGCAGCGTCGCCAAGGCGGCTGAGCAAGGCGGATCAGGGCCAGCAGCACGAGCGATCCACGAGTCCGTGAAAAAGCTGCGCAATCATGCGGACTTCGCCGTCAAGACCCTCGCGAACGTCAGTTAAGATAAAACCCCGGGCAACCTGCACTGGGTTTTTCGAGCTAACGGCTGTTAGCGACAGTCATCATGTTCCCGCCATCATAACCGAGAACTGGAAGCCCTATCGTTATCTCTATTCACGCGCCTTCGCTCATGTTTAGAGTTTGGAAGAATTAGTGGGATTATCTCGGGGATGCCATAAAGCTGCTTCAGATATTCGAGTGCACGCGGAGCGACTGTCGGATCTGGGCTTCCGCTTGAACCAGTAGAACGGGCTGCTCCAGCCTGCACATCTGCTGTTGCTTCATGCGGCGTACCAGTGCGGAGATGCACTTTTGCAGTGCCGTCAGTTCAGCGGGTGTACCAGGATCGGTCTCCCATTCAGAATATCGTCTTTCGATGGTGCTAATTGCGTATTCAACACGCCCAATGAACTTGTCTGGATCAGATTCTCTCAAGGCCGATGCGTAGGCTTCGTGCCAGGAATGAGGCGGGCGAACAGTGATATGAGGGATCTCACGCTTGAACATCATCTTCCATTTCCAGCGAGGAGCACCTACCATAGCCAACGGTTAGCGCCGAGAGAACTCCCAAAACTACCAGCATCGCTCCAAATTCCTTCCAGCTGCTCGATTGGGGATGAATCTCCATCACGCTCAAACGCCGGAGCAGAGATTCTGAGCGCAGTGGCCTTATTTCGTAAACCATCCCAGTGGAACTTAGCGGAATTCCAAACGAATTTTATTGATTCCGACTCGATGACTGACTACTGCTCTCCTGCTCCTGCACTAGGGGCATCTGCGATGACACCTGCAGATCCATCATCATCGCAATGCGTCGGTCTAATTGGAAAAAAGTCGCGGCCTTGCTTCCTTCCAGAATCTTGGCCACCATCGGTACATACTTCTGCCGCAACTGCGCTATCGCGATATCCATATCCAGCCAATTTCGCGTAAACAATAAGGACTGCTCATTCGTCAATTTGCCCCAGTTGTCAGCATAATCTTGGATCAGACCGAATTTCTTGTCGTTGATCGTAATCAACTCCGCGATGTACTGATCGTAGACCGGCCAGAACTTTGCCGCCTCGGTGTCCGTGAGTTTTAAGTTCGCGGCAATTAACTGCTTTCTCTTCGAGCGAAGATCTTTCCGCAGCAAGTCGATGTCCTGATTGCTAATAACGTGCGTAGTGTTTTCTTTCTGCGCAGCTGTCTGGGCTCGCGATGCAGTCCCACTTAGCAGGCACGATCCCACAATCAATACGGCTAGTAGTCTTTTCACGCGATTCCTCCTGGAAAGGCGCAGCCTCGGCATGCGTGCCGGGATACGCGCCGCAGAAGTATTATTCACAGTTGGGCATGCACCAACTGCCAGAACTCACAGGGGCTACCAGGTTAAGGACCGCCGCGAGCCTGATCGCAAAAATTATGCGCAACAATGAAGAGAACCGGGCCGCTTTTGCGCACAGTAACTAGCGACTAGGGTGTGGAGACTCCACGTTTCTCGATATTATCTTGAGCCGCCTTCCTGGTCGTTTCATCTATTTCAGGACGCGTGAACCGTTCGGACTCAGACCTTTGGCTTCCCTGAAGATGCGAACTCGAAGGATACCAAGAGCCCGACTTGCAGAAACGTTACGAGCGTGCAGCGTCACATCTCCTGGAGAGAACAGCGACTCGACAAGCGGGTGAAAACGTCGCGATTCCAATCATCATGCCCTTCATTATCAGTTATTGATAAACGCGCGCTGGAGAATGCAAGAACGTGGAGATTTCGAACCTCCAAAGCGGTTGAGCACAAATTCGTCTTCGCAAAAAAAACGTGCGGGTCAATGTTTCGTATTTGGTTTCCTATTTTGGTTTCCTATTTTGGGAAGCAGTCAGATTTCGGGATCCCCCCCTCCCCCACTCCTCTGAAAGCCTTGCTGGGCGCGGGTTTCGCAAAATGTGTCTGCAAAATATTGATGTCAAACAGCTTAGCGGTCAAAATCTAGAAAACACAGGACTTACCCCGTAGCCGATGAGGCTGGCCGCCGTCCGTCTGCCGCGGTCATGATCGCGCACTTCGGAGGGTAGACGCAAGGTCAGATGTCACAATGGGCTGTGGAAACAACTGCGTCGAAATCGATTTTCGGGCAAACGCGACGCGGTCCCGTTATGAATCCCAAGAGTACACCGGCGCGTAATCATTATTGGAGTCGGCCGACAGCCGCACGGCGCATCCACGGTCACTGCTGAAGCTGCGCGCAGTCGGACGTCGCCGTGAAGACGCCTGACCCTGTAGCCGTTCTGAGTGAAATGGCCTTGATTTCTTCAACTATCATTTGGGCACGCTGACAATGACGAAAAGAGAAGACATCCAGCGACGGAAACTGGACGGGCTAGAGTCGGAATTTCGTTCGCTCTTACCCCGTGTGCTCAAGGAGTGTGCGTCGGGGCGTTGGGGTCTGTTCTGCCAAAATGACGGGACGACGGGAGCAAGTATCTTTTCTGGTCTGACGCCGAACACTTGAAAAGGATCGCGGCGGGAATCCGGTCGGTCTAGGAAAGAGTGCGAGTGTCAGCAATCTTTGCCGTCGTTGCGACTGTCTTGCTGGTTGCCGCAAATGCAAAGTCATCAGGCAAGGAATCCGCACAACCTTGTGAAAAGGAGGTGGTGCATCTCACTTCCCAAGAGATGTCCGAACGAATAGTGACGAGGACTCCAATCATGCTGCAAGGACACTACGCGCGCCTCGCCGGGAATATCGAGTTGTTGGTGGTGAGCATGTAGAACTCATCTCATCTGATTACAACAGTTGTGAAGTAGAATTTTCGAGTGCGACGCCGGAGTATGTGATGATGCCGTAAAAAGCAGCGGCCCTCTTTTTGGAGTGTGTTACGCTGGTGGTCGGTACGCTCATGATGGCTGGGCTCAGTTACCGGACCGACATGAGTATCCGGGTATTGATCCTTCTGTGGGCTGCATTTTTCCTGGGTTCTATTTTGTGGGAGTCTGGGTCATGTCAGAAATGAGCAGAACAAGAAACTCCCGACCTGCCCGAATCAAGGAGTCTGATTTATGCGTGTGAAGTGTTTGATTGCCACGAGAGGGATTCTGGTGATCCTGCTAGTGATGCTGTCCACCAACATCGTTCATGCAGCGATCCAGGAACAGGTGCTCTACAACTTCGGGGGCGTCCAGGGGGACGGGGAACAACCGTCAGGCGTTCTGATTTTCGATGCCGCGGGCAATCTCTATGGCACAACGCGTATCGGTGGTGCCAACGAATGGGGGACCGTTTTCGAGTTGACACCCAACGGCAATGGGACGTGGACCGAAGAAGTGTTGTATAGCTTCGGATCCCAACCTCACGACGGAATCGAACCGTCTGGCGCCCTGGTCTTTGATAGCGCGGGCAACCTCTATGGAACAACCCAATCGGGTGGCACTGGCGGCTTCGGAACGGTGTTTGAGCTGACACCGAACGGCAATGGCTCATGGACGGAATCGATTTTATATAGCTTTGGAAGCGCCCCGGATGGAAACGGTCCGACTGGCGGATTGATCTTCGATGCCGCCGGTAATCTGTATGGCACGACCCAATACGGTGGCCCTTACGCCTATGGCACTGTGTTCGAGTTGACACCCAACAGCAATGGGACATGGGCGGAACAGATTCTGCATAACTTCAGAGGTTTCAAAACAGACGGGCGCTATCCCCGAGCTGGTTTGGTCTTCGATGCTGCCGGGAATTTGTACGGCACGACTTTCAATGGTGGCTCTACCTACCAGTATGGAGCGGTGTTCGAAATGACGCCGAAAACTGGCGGAGGCTGGAACGAGGGGTTGTTGCACAGCTTCATCAATAACAACATTGACGGGAATTACCCCGAGAGCAAGTTAGTCCTGGACGCCGCTGGTCATCTGTATGGAACAACGTCCCTGGGCGGACCCTACAACGGCGGAGTCGTTTTCGAGTTGGGGCGCAAGGCTGGCGGGGCGTGGGAAGAAGTAATATTGCACGACTTCGGGACCTACCGAAGTGACGGTGGCTCTCCGATCGGTGGTGTGACGTTCAATGCTGCCGGCGATTTGGTTGGCACGACAGCAAATGGAGGCAGCCCTCACAATTACGGAACGGTGTTCGGCATGAAGCGCAAGGCAGGCGGAGGCTGGGAGGAGGGGGTGTTGTACAGCTTCAGCGAACCCAGTAACGGGTATAGTTACGGTCTGGTCGTTGATGCCGCCGGAAATCTCTATGGGATAACTTACACGGGTGGCACCTACGGACGGGGAACGGTATTCGAGATTACGCCTTAGCACGTGACGCAGTGCCGGTGAAATGTGCTCTGAATGCTTAACGATGTTTCTTGTAACGCGTCTATGGCGCCCAGTGCAGCGGCAGGCCCACAGCTAGAACCTCTCTGCTGGCGCTATTCGGTGTTGAACTGGCATCACCCACCAGCACCGAAAGTCAATTGGCGAGAAATCCCCATTGCGCTCATCGACCTCGGAATCGAACTCGCATTCCTCAACGAAAAAAAGACGGGCGAGCTTCGCCCGTCTTTCTCGTAGCTGATAGCTCCAAGCTCGCGTCTAGTTGATGTCGAACTGCTCCGGATGCACGGCCGGATCGCTCTTGATGATGATCGTCCGCTTCGTCATTTCTTCCATCTCATTCAGCAGCTTCGCGTTGTTGGTCTTCAACTCCTTGGCGACTCGCCAACGTCAGTTAAGAAACCTTCCGCTCCGCGAGCGATTGACCCTTCATTTCGTGCCGAGTGCAGGGTCCTGAACGATGAATCGAGCGTTCTTCGTATCAAACTCTTTCACGTAGATGACACCGTTCGCGACAACTGTCTGCACCGCTACGCTACCTTGCTTTGCTGCAACCACTTGCGCCGGGACGGTTATTGTCTTTCGGTCTTCCGTTTTGATCGTCAGCTGCACCTGTGATCCGGATGGTTGGGTCCAAGCCACCTCGCAGTGTCCTGCGGGCAGTTGAGCGTCACCAATCCGAACGTCAGAAGGCAGCACGAACCCCTGCGAGTTGTTCCCCGCAAGCAACGGAAGAGAGCATGAGGCCAGCAAGAGTGCAATTCCCAGAATTCGTTTCATCGAGTCTCCTTTTCTTATGAGGGCGCGGGTTCTTAAATTCCGTGGCCCGCGAGCTTTAGAGGGAGAGACAAAATCCACCTCCTGTCGGCCCTCTCGCCCACGTTAGGATGGATCTGTCTCTCCTCGTCCAAAGTCAGGTTAGGCGGACGTTGGGATTCCAGAAAAGGTCCATCGTGTATTAGACCTGTCCGGGGCACCATAAGTACCGAGGTTACAATGAGATAAAGCTTGCTCGAACAGGGATTAGGGGCGACGTATAATACATAGTTTTCGTGGAAAGAAGGGCTCTTACCAGGTCTCTACCGCAACAACCTTCGGCGGGCCGGGATGGCCTCCGATAACGTGCGTCTCAATCACAGCTTCCAAATTCTTCTGGTCCCAGTTCCTGGGGAGTTTTTCAAGCATCGCGTTCAGGTATTCGGGATTGGAAACCACTTCGCTCGCCGCCTCGGTTCCCTCCGCCAGGATCCCAGCCAAAATTATGACGGGTTGTCCGGTGACATTGTCGTGAAACCTGGCCACGACGGCATAGTCTTCGGCAAGATCAGTGTTGGGCACCCGCCATTGATAGGTCCAAAATGTCTTCAGAGGATCCTTGCGATCGACGATCTTGCGAACCTGATTGTCGTATTCGAATCCAAGGGGCAAGTCTTGCGTAATTCTCAACGTCCACGGGTTGTTATACGCTCCAATAAGTACGATCGGGCCTTCGCGCAGTTGCGCGAACCCGGTATCTGGCGCCGAAACAACGCGAAATGTACTCTTGCCGAGCACTAGTGGACCTATGGACCGGGCAAGAGTGATGACATCGGATAGATTCAGATCGCCGGTTGGATTCTCCTCTGTCCGGCTGCGCTGACGATCGCTCACGCCTCTCGTATCACCGATGCAGTATGTGATCCTGCTTGACGCCACGGTGATTGGTTCCCAAAAACGCTCCAGATTGGATGGCTGCTTGAAGAGCTTCACGCGTCCGATGCTGAAGCCGGCAAACGCGCCGAAAAGCAAAGCGATCGCGATCAAAATCCGATAACGCGCGGTAACCCCAAACGGCGCTCGTTCGGTATCTCTCCAGGTGGCGAGATCTCCGGAAGATGGCTCAGTTTTCCGGGCCGAGATTGGTTCTGAGGCTACGTTTGTCTGGGGCGAGGCAGGCTCACGGAACGACGGCACATAGGAACCAACCGGCAGTTCGATGACTAACTCCCCTGCATGATCAGGGTTGTAATAATACTGGATAAGTCTCTTCCGCACTTCAGCTGCTGTGGTGCGAACCACCGGATCAAGGTTCACGTCATAGCTTGGATCTCGTCCAAAGGCCTCGACGCCGATCGTCCGCTCTTTTAGATCCCCGGCGTTGCCTTCGAGGCTTTGCTCAACCGTGTACGCGAGAAGCACCGGGTACCGCTTGCTGTTGGTAAATAGTGGATGCGCGAGAATGCGCCGCAACTGCTCACGAATTAATGCGGCTTGCGGCAAAGATTCCGCCCCGTTCAGCGCCTTCTCGTATTGCGGCGACAATGACATCCTCGATGGCACGCTAGATGCAGGTGCTGTCATTATACGTTTCTCCGACCGGGCGATTGCCATTCGGGATGTAGAGAGAAGAGTAGCTAAGCTTTCGCCAAGTCAACTGCGAAACAAAGCCTTAGACGTTTCGTCCCTCGAGAAGGTGAGCTGCCAACACCTCCGGGGACGACCTGGCCTCCGACGACGCTAGGGAAAGAAAAAGACGGGCGATGTCGCCCGTCTCTCGTTTTTGAAAGCTGATAGCTGACACCTGAAAGCTGACAGCTAGTTGATGTCAAACTGTTCCTGGTGTACTGCCGGATCGCTCTTCACAATAATCGTCCGCTTGGTCATTTCTTCCATCTCGTTCAACAGACGGGCGTTGTTGGTCTTCAACTCCTTGGCGACGTCCGGATGCACGCGCAGCATGACATCCTCATGCTCCAGGTGCTTGGCAATCTTGCGCATCTCGACGTAGATCTCATTGCAGATCGTCGTTACCGATTTCACGTAGCCGGTCGACTGGCAATACGGACACGGCGCACCGATCGTGCGTTCGAGCGATTGCTTCACACGTTTGCGAGTAATTGCCACCAGGCCGAAATCGTTGAACTGCAGTGTCTTCGAAGGAGCGCGGTCATGCCGGAGCTCTTCTTCCAGAGCCTGCATGACGCGTTGCCGGTTGCGGCGTTCGTCCATATCGATGAAATCGATGATGATGATGCCGCCGAGATCGCGCAGCCGGATCTGCCGCACAATCTCTTTGATGGCATCGACGTTGGTCTTGACGATCGTGTCTTCGAGCCGGGCGGTCTTGCCGACATATTTGCCCGTGTTGATATCGATCGCAACCAGCGCTTCGGTCTGGTTGATGACGATGTAGCCTCCGCTCTTCAGCCAGACTTTCGACTTGAGCGCCTTGTTCATTTCTTCTTGCAAACCGAACTGCTCGAATAGCGGCGTCTCTTTCGTGTAGAGCTTGACGCGTTTGACCATCCCCGGTTGAAAGCGGTTGAAGAAGCGCAGAATGCGTTCATACTCCGCTTCGGTGTCGACCCAGATCACGGAAAAGTCGGAAGTGACCTGATCGCGTAGCACACGTTCGACCACGTTCAAATCGTGGTAGATCAGAGCGGGTGACTTGGAATTCTCTGCCCGATTCTTGATGTCCTGCCACAATCCTTTGAGGAAGCGAATGTCAGCGCGGAGCTCTTCTTCACTCGCGCTCTGCGCGGCCGTGCGGACGATGAATCCGCCGTGTCCGTTTTCGCGTTCGCTCAGAATAATTCGCTTCAGACGCTGGCGTTCTTCCTCGGAAGAAATTTTTCTAGACACGCCGGTGTGATTGACTGTCGGCATATACACCAGGAAGCGGCCCGGCAGGGCGATGTGGCTGGTAATACGCGCGCCCTTCTTGCCGATAGGTTCCTTGGCAATCTGAACCAGAATTTCCTGGCCTTCCTTCAGCAAATCACTGATCAGCGGAACCGGAGCTGATTCGCGGCGACGAAAACGGCTGCGGCCTCCGCCACGGCGACCTCGGTCTCCACCACGACGTTCGTAGCCCGGACGCTCGAAGCGTGGACGCTGCGTCCGCTGCGTGTAACCGGCGGTTGCGGCCGGAGCACGAACCTCGGCGCGAGCATCAACCGTGCCGTTGCCCCGGGCCTCGGCGTCGAGGAGTGCTTCTGCCTGGGCCTGGGCCTCTTCGAGTTCCAATTCTTCGCTGTCTTCCTCACCCTCGGCCGGCGTTGCCTCGGGTTGTGCCTCGCCAGATTCGGAAATCGAAGCCATGTGAATCTCGGTCACCGCTTCACGTGCGTCGCCATTCAAGTGGTCCGGCTGATCGGCTGCGCGAGTTTCCTCTTCGAACTCGTCATAGCTGTCATCGGACGAAGCCTGGTAGTGGACCGTGTCGACCTCATCCTCTTCGATGGTTTCTTCTTCCATTGTGCCGGGAGCGGCAAAGACCGGAGTTTCGTCTTCGCGCGACGGACGGGCCGGAGAATCGATATGTTCGGCCAGCGGAACCAGTAGTTCGTCCGTTCCATGCTGCATCCCGTCTTCCCTCGGGTCGCTGGCTGCTTCTGCTTCAACGGAAGTCGAAACTTCAGGAGGCCAAACATGAGCGGGCGCCGCTGGCTCTTGGGCAGGACGGAACTCCTGATTCCAGTTTGTGGTGGTCACTGCCGACTCGGCCGGCTCTTCAGACAAAGGCTGCTTTTCTTCGTGCTCTTCGTGCAGCGGCTCGCTGCTGTGAAGAGACTGGGTGGTGTCTCCAACGGCGAAAATGGGTTCGTCTTCAGGGAAGGTAGCAGCAATCGGAGCTGCGGGGTCGGCGTCAACTTCCGACGAAACGTCGCCGGATAGTTTGGCGGCTTGCGGCTCCGTAACCGCAGGTTGAGAAAAGCGCTGGTACTTGGAAATCGACTCTCCGGGCAAAAGGATCGGTTGATATCCGGCAGGAGGTCCTGACGGTCTCGATGGCGTCGCTTCTACCGGACGGCTGGACGGCCGCTCCGGTGCACGATCTCCCCGGTCACTTCCACGCTCTGGTCCACGATCTCGACCATCGCGACGTCCGCCACGGCGGCGCCGACGACCGCCACGCCATGCGCCACGGTCCCGGCCGGCATCTCCGCCGCCATTCCCAGACTCCGTGGCCTCAGATGTGGACGCTGCGGAGGGGGCCTCGGCTACGCGATCGGCTTCGAACGTTCCCTCGTCCGTATCAGTCTGCAAAATGGGTTCAGGGCTTCCGCCCTCGGTGGCATCGCTGTCAGCTACCGCCCGTACCGGCTGCGGGCGCAAATCCTGCACGGCGCGATTCGCCGGGACGACCTCGGTCAAATCGTCGTCGTGCTCTTCCAACTCCATGAAATCAGAGACGTAAAGGAATGCGTCCCGTTCGAGGCCAATGTCTACGAAGGCCGATTGCATGCCGGGTAGCACACGGGTGACGCGCCCTTTGTAGATGGATCCAGCTAAGGTGTACTCATTCTCGCGCTCAAGATAGACTTCCGCGAGCAGATCGTCTTCTACCAGCCCCACTTTGGTTTCGTGGGGCGTAGAAGACACAAACAGTTCTTTATTCATTGAACACTCCGCTTTCCGCCGGCTCCTTCAAGGAAGCCAGTCGGAGTTCACCATGGGCGGAGCAAGATTGTACGTGGGAGGATCCGATGCGGCGAGGTTACCCCAGATGGGGGCGGCGTGAACAGGAGATCGACTCTCCCGGCGCACTCCGCTGCGTAAGTTTAGAAATCTTGTGCACTTATCGCTTTAACTTCCGCTGGGGTTGTGACCGCACTCTCAGACCATATTGGTCGGGGGGCCGTTCCCTGCCCAGCTGTTCCGCTTCAATCCTGCCCGGCACTCACTGCTCTGCTGCCGGTGACATTGCCCTCTTAACGCGAGGGCGATCGATATTTTTGGGGCTGCGCCTCCAAGGCACAGCTACTACGTCCTGCCGTCTTCCCTGTCTGTTCCCATCTTCGCCAGCCGGCTCACCCAGCTAGTTCACAAAACGGCGCATACGAACATTCATAACCATCCCCAGCGCCAGGAACATAAACAACACGGAAGACCCGCCGTAACTCATGAGCGGCAGGGGTATTCCAGTGACCGGCATAAAGCCAACCACCATGCCGACATTGACCAGGATATGGAAGCTAAGCACAGCGACCACACCCATCACCACGAACGTGCCAGCGCGGTCGGGCGCTGTTTGCGCGTTCTGGGTCAAACGCATCAGCACAATGAAGTATAGCAGCAGAACCCCGAGAGCGCCTACGAATCCATGTTCTTCGGAAAACGCGGCGAAAATAAAATCAGTTTGTGGGACAGGAAGGAAAGCCCCGTGTGTTTGCGAGCCTTTCCCACCCCACAACCCTCCGGAACCCACGGCAATCATGGATTGCTTAACTTGGTACCCGGCTCCTTGCGGATCCGAATCGGGATCCTGATAACTGGTCAGCCGCTGCTTTTGATACGACTTCAAAATGTGCACCTTAGGGACGTAAAAAACGACCCCAATGCCTATCACACCCAGGAGAAAAACTGCCAAACCCTGTCTCCATTGCAACCCACCCAGGAACATTCCCATGGCCGCGATGGGAATGTAAGTGAGCGCAGTACCGAGGTCCGGCTGCTTTAGAACCAACAGCATTGGGATACCGACGATGGCCCCGGCCTTCACGAAATCGGGCCACGAAAGCTCCCGTTGCCGCATGTCGGCAAAGAACTTCGCTACGGCGAGAATCAGGATGAGTTTTACCCACTCGGAAGGTTGAAAGTGGTTGCCGCCGGGCATCTTGATCCAGCGCTTGGCTCCCAAAGCTTTTGTGCCGAACACCAGTACGGCCATCAAGGACGCGACTGAGGCAATGTAGAACCAATGGATCTGGTCGAGGAGAGCTTGATAGTTGACCAGGCTGATCAGGAACATCGCGCCTAGACCGCCGAGAACCCAATAGATCTGCCTTACATCCGAGCCGGCGAACTTGGTGTGCATGGTGGCGCTGTGAATCTCCATTACACCGAGCCCGCAGATCAAGAGCACGAAGCCCATCAGGACCCAATCAAAATCGCGATATGAGACGTAACGTGCCATGAAATCAGTTTCTTGCTTTCAGCTCTTAGCTCTTAGCTCTTAGCTCTCAGCTTCAGCTTTTACTTTTGGCTTTTGCTCCGGGCTCTTAGCTCCTTGAGTGTTCCGCACCGTTCGCCCCGACCATGTCACCCTGAGCGGCAGCGAAGCTGGCGCGAGGGACCTTACGAAGGCAGCAAGCGGCGATGCAGCGAACAAGACCGCAAACCTGTCTGCCCGTTTGCAACTACCGCATCCCCGGTGCAGCCGTCGCCAATACCGGTCGTTTCCTTGCAACAGGGATGGCGGCATGCCCGGCCTGCAGGCCATCTTTGTCGCCATCGTCATCAGGAGCACTCCAGAGCGCGCCCATATCTACGGCGCCGGAATTCTTGGGCTTCTCCACCATCTTTTGCGGAGTGCGTTTCTGTTTGTCGACGTAAGCCTTGATCACCTGCGTCGCCAACCGCGCCGCGAGCCTGCCATGCTCGCCGCCTTGGAAGAGAACGCAAACCACGATGTCGGGATTACGGCGCGGCGTAAATCCGACGAACCACCCATTCTGCGCCAGATCTTCGGCATTCTTGAACTTTGCTCGAGTCGCAAGTGAGACCACCTGCGCCGATCCCGTCTTACCGGCGATGTCGATTCCAGGTATGTGCGCGGAAGGCGCAGTTCCTTCCGGCAGCAAAACGCGCGACATCGCATCTGTAATAAAGGTCCATCCGTCCGGATCAAGCGTAACCTGTTTCACATCCGTGATGTGGCTGGTTTCAACGTAACCGGGTGGCATGTCGGACGGATTGATCACATGAGGAACCACCATCCTCCCGCCCATAGAGATTGCGCTAACAGCGCGCAAGAGCTGCACTGGGGTGATCGCGATTGCGCCCTGACCGATGCCGACTGAGATGGTTTCTCCCGCGAACCACTTTTGCTTGAAGTTGCGAATCTTCCATTCTTCTGATGGCATTACGCCGGTGACCTCGTTCGGGAGGTCTATGCCAGTTTTTTGACCGAGGCCAAAATCGGTTGCATATTTCGCAATGCGGTCAATTCCCAGCTTATTCGCCAGGGTGTAGAAGAAAACGTCGCACGACTGATAGATGGCTTTTTCGAGGCTGACCTCGCCATGTCCACCTTTGACCCAGCAGCCGAAGCGGCGGCCATAAAATTCCGCGCCGCCTGTGCAATTTACATGCATATCCTGCGCGATGTGTTCCTGCCATCCGGCCACGGACATAATGATCTTGAAAGTTGATCCAGGTGCGAGCTGTGCCTGAATTGCTTTGTTCAGCAGCGGCTTGTCGGGGTCGTTGACCAGCTTGTTCCATTCATCGCGCGAAACGCGGACGGCAAAATCGTTCGGATCGAATGTCGGCCCGCTCGCCATCGCAAGAATCTCGCCGGTGTGCGGGTCCATCGCCACAACGGCTCCGTTCTTGCCTTCCAATGCCTCTTCGGCGGCGATCTGCAGATCGATGTCCACCGTCAGTTTCAGCTGTTTTCCCGGGATCGCCTCAGTCTCACCGAGTCGTCCGACTTCGCGACCATGGCTGTCGACCAGCGCCTGCCGCGAACCATTCGTCCCCATGAGCAGCGAATTGTATTGCCGCTCGACGCCGGAGATTCCAACGACGTCGCCCGGGTTATACAGTTCGAACTGCGGCTGGTTGAGCATGTCGTCCGTGACTTCGCCGACATATCCAATCAGGTGCGCCATGAATCCGTTGCGCGGATACAGACGGCGATGCGCCATTATCGTGTCGAGTTCGGGCAATTCATTGCGATGCGCTTCGATAAACTGCAACTCGTCGGGAGTGATATCTTCTTTCAGAAAAATCGGCTGGTACTGCGGCATCAAGGCAAAGTGCCGGATGCGTGCTCGAACTTCATTGGGATCGAGATGCAGTCCCTGCGCAATCAGATCGGCGTCGGCATTCAGATCACGCGTGGAATCGCGCAGCAACAGCGCCGAGAATGACGGGTAGTTATCGACGATGATGCGGCCTTCGCGATCGAGAATCTTTCCTCGTGGCGCGAGCACAGGAACATTGCGAATGCGGTTTTTTTCCGCAGCCAGCGAATAGTAATCCGCCTGCATCACCTGCAGTCGCCACAGTCCGTAAGCAAGGATCAGGAAGATGCCCAGGATGATGTATTGGGCCGCAGTGAGGCGGATTCCGGAAACTTTTTCGTCGCGGCCAAACATAGTCAGTACCCAGTACCGAGTACCCAGTACCGAGCGGCTCGCGGCGAGCCTCTGTCACTGCGGCAAACGTGGGTCAACGTGGTCGGGATTACGTCTATTGTATTCCTCACAAATGGTGTATCCGCAACAAGGGGATAACGAAGGTCACTGTGTTTTTGCGCGCTCTAACTGGGTACTAGCTATCCGGTACTGGGTACTGCTTTTTCACGTTCTCTGCTTGAACCGGTCGAGCAGGAAGTACAGGAACACGCCGATAAAGGCATTTACCAGTCCTGCCAGGATGCCGTGCGGCCAACTCCAGGTCTGAGTCATGTTGACCATGCCGCGGGCCACCGTGAAGTAAACCGCGGAATGCACCAGGTAGAACCCCAAAGTCACCAGGAAGCGTGCGCCCGCGTTCTCCACATCGAGCTTTACCCCTAAGGACGACGCGCCATAGCCGACAACGGTCTTGGCAATGCCATAAATGCCGATCGGATTGTGCCCCAACATGTCCTGCGCCAAGCCGATGAACGCACCCGTGAATAGGCCGGCGATAGGACTTCTGCGTGCCATTGCGAAGAAAATCGTGACCAGCAGCGGCAAGTCGACGTAAACGGCGAATCGGGGAAATCGCAGCGGGATAAAGGCTTGCAGAAACAGCGCCAGCAGCGGAACTCCAATCGTGACCGGAATGCCGAACCGGTAAACTTCAACTTGCTCCCCGGATGTATATGTGATCGGCACGTTATTGGGGGCTATCTTCCTGGGCAGGAGGCTGCGAGTTGGGTTGCGCTGTTACCGCCGGTTTCTGTTCGTTATTCGGTACGGTCTGAATGGATAGCGGCTTGGCTTGAGTCGAAGCGTCCGTAGTGGTCTTCGGCTTCGTATTTCGGATTGGCCCGAAAGCAGCGGGCGGGGTTCCTGCATCACGTTGAGACGCGGTCGGCGTCAGTTTGGTTCCAGTTTGCTGAGTTCCTGTTACGCTGGGCTTCGTGCCAGAGGGCGCCGCATTGGTAGGTGGTTTCGTCGGAGCAGTTCCCGCTGCGGAAGCAGGCTTGACGGAGCCAGAAGCCGTGGGACCGGATGCCGCAGAGATTGCCTTCGGATCGGTCGCGGGCTTGTCGGGCACCGAAGGGAGCCGCTGCGCCAGGATATCGGCCGCACGTACGCGCACATGATCCTCGGCGGTGGCTTGCCTCTCTTGTTTCTCGACCAAAACCAGAACTTCTTCGAGCTTGCTGAGGTCGGCTGCCGGCCTGATCTTGATGTTAAGGAACAGATCCTTGCCGGTCCCAACTTTTGTAACCGTGCCTACATGCAATCCTTTGGGAAAAATCTGATCTCCGCCGCTGGTCAGTACGGTTTCGCCCGGCTGAACAGTTTCATCGCTCATAATGCGTTCCAGAACGACTTCGCCGTTCGGGCTTCCGCGAAGTACACCCTGCAAACGAGAATTCTCCAGAATTGCGCCAACTCCGCTCGACTGATCGCTGATCAACAGAACCTGCGCCTCATTCGGATAAACCAGCAGGACCTTTCCGACGATTCCGTCGGCGGTGATGACAGCCATGTCCCGATCGATCCCGGCTTTCTTCCCCTTGTCGATGTATACGACGCGAGATAGATCGCTTCCGCTCGATCCGATGACTTGCGCGGCAACAGTCTTCGCGATGAACTGTTCCTTAAAGGCAAGCAGGTTTTGCAGACGTCGCGCCTGGGAGGCATCTTCGGTGAGGCGAACCTGCTCCAGCCGCATCTGCTCAATCTGCTCTTTGAGCTGGCGGTTTTCCGCACGCACTCCGCGAAGATAGAAATAGTTGTGCCAGACATTGCCCGAGCTGTTCTGAATCCAGACGATCCCACGCTCGAACGGCGAGATGGCTCCTACCGCCCAAATGCGGATCAGGCGAGTGTCCTTTTCTTCAGTGTTGCTGTTGCCGCGCTTCACCTGCACCGCAAGCCCGAGCACCTGCAGAAACAAGACGCCGACCAGGATGATCAGGTTGCGATAGCGGCCGAGGACGGATTCCATAAACTAGGGGCTAGGGATTAGGGGCTAGGGGTCAGTGGGATTTTCCTGGCCCCTGACCTCTGGTCCCTGACCCCTTCGTTATTCAATCGAGATTTTTCTCAGCAGCTTGAAGTCCGAGAGCATTTTGCCGGTACCGAGCACCACGCTGCATAGCGGATCGTCGGCAATCGAGACCGGCAGCCCGGTTTCTTCGCGGATACGTTTATCGAGATTCTTCAGCAGCGCACCACCGCCCGTCAGCACAATGCCGCGGTCGCTGATGTCGGCCGAAAGCTCGGGAGGCGTCCGCTCGAGTGCCACGCGAATCGCGTTCATGATGGTTGAAACACATTCGCTCAACGCTTCCCGAATTTCGCCGTCGTCCACCGTAATGGTCTTGGGCACGCCTTCAATCAGGTTGCGCCCCTTGATCTCCATCGTCATCGGCTTATCGAGCTGATGAGCGGATCCGATTTCCATCTTGATCTGTTCCGCCGTGCGCTCGCCGATCAACAGGTTGTATTTACGTTTCAGATAATTCATGACTGCTTCGTCCATCTGGTTGCCAGCCATACGCACGGAACGCGAGTAGACGATGCCGCTCAGAGAAATTACTGCGATGTCGGTCGTGCCTCCGCCAATGTCGACCACCATGTTGCCGCTCGGTTCGGTGATGGGAAGGCCTGCACCGATCGCCGCCACCATGGCCTGCTCGACCAGATGCACTTCGCTGGCCTTTGCGCGGTAGGCGGAATCCATGACCGCGCGCTTTTCTACCTGCGTAATTTCCGAAGGCACGCCGATCACGATCCGCGGATGCACCAGCATCTTGCGGTTGTGCGCCTTCTGAATGAAGTAGTTCAACATCTTTTCGGTGACTTTGAAGTCGGCGATCACGCCATCTTTCATCGGCTTGATCGCGACGATGTTGCCGGGCGTGCGGCCCAGCATCTCCTTCGCCTCTTTGCCAACGGCTTCGACTTCGCCCGTGTTTTTGTTGATGGCGACAATCGAAGGTTCGTTGACTACGATGCCCTTACCGCGCGCATATACGAGCGTATTGGCTGTCCCGAGATCAATGGCCAGATCGCTGGAGAAAATACTGAACAGAGACCGGAGGTTATGGTTGCGCGTCGCGGCGGAATGAAATCCATTGTTTGACATGACGAATAGTCCGTCTTTCTACAATGCTGCCTTCCCGGGACTTTTCCCGGCGGCTCCTTATCTTTTTAGGGGTGGCCCTTCCATTCTACGTGATACCTGCCAACCCTGCTTACGTGTCATCCTGAGTTAGGCCTTTTGTGCCGGACCAAGGATCACTTGCTGCTTGTCGCCCTGCGACGCCCGCTTTTTTGGCACCGAAGGATCCATGCGAGCCGCGCGAAGCAGCGCGTTCTTTGCGCTGCAAGAATCGCTCGTTTGGCTCGCTTCCTTACTGAATCACTATCTTCTTCTGCTGCGTATTCACTCCGCC
>Ga0070735_10001184_pt1 | contig 25819 bp, 23 predicted proteins | sample Coa_R1_FD_66443 | JGI IMG/M metagenome (GOLD analysis project Ga0070735, IMG submission 66443) | Surface soil microbial communities from Centralia Pennsylvania, which are recovering from an underground coalmine fire - Coalmine... | ecosystem: Environmental > Terrestrial > Soil > Unclassified ...
ATCATCCCTGGAGGCAATACGCTCAGATCGCTCGCCGCAAAGAGCTCAGCGCCCAGGGGGTGACATTTTCGCTGAACCGTTAGCATGACAGGATTGCTGAACTACGACACGCCTACCCCACCGACGATGCGACCGCGTCGCGAACCGTCGGGCCCGCCTTCGAGTCCTGCGCCGTCAAGACCGTCGGAGGCGGCTTCCTGCGAGACGTTGGGCCCGCGCGGCACCAGGCGCGCGGGCCCGCCCTCACTTTAGTCGACGACCGAGCACACTCGCCGATCGTGCTCGCTACGCCAGACCTTCCACCGTCACCTTCGTCGAGCGGTATCGCGGCATACCAGTACCGGCCGGGATCAACTTACCGATGATCACGTTCTCCTTCAGACCGAGCAACGGGTCCACCTTCCCCTTGGTCGCGGCGTCGGTCAGCACCCGCGCCGTCTCTTGGAAGCTCGCGGCCGACAGGAAACTCTCCGTCGCGAGCGACGCCTTGGTGATCCCAAGAAGCACCGGGCGCGCGGTCGCCGGTTCCTTGCGTGACGCCATCACCCGCGCGTTCTCGCCCTCCAGCGCGAACACGTCGACCAGTTCGCCGGGCAGGAACTCCGTATCGCCCGGCTCCTCGATCTTCACGCGCCGCAACATCTGGCGGACGATGATCTCGATGTGCTTGTCGTTGATGTCCACGCCCTGCGACCGGTAGACACTCTGGATCTCCTGGACGAGGTAGGCCTGCACGGCCGCCAGTCCCTTGATCCGAAGAATGTCATGCGGGTTGACTGACCCCTCGGTCAGCTGGTCGCCGGCGGACGCCTTGTCGCCGTCGGCGATCCGCAGCCGCACGCCGTACGCGACCGGGTACTCGCGCTCGTCGTCGCGGCCGCTGACCGTGATGATCCGGCTCCCCTTGCTCTCGGAGACGTGCGCCTTGCCATCGATCTCGGCGATCACCGCCTGTCCCTTCGGCCGGCGCGCCTCGAACAGCTCTTCCACGCGCGGCAGGCCCTGGGTGATGTCGAACCCGGCGACCCCACCCGTGTGGAACGTCCGCATCGTCAACTGCGTGCCCGGTTCGCCGATCGACTGCGCCGCGATGATCCCTACGGCCTCGCCGATCTCGACCAGTTTCCCGGTCGCCAGGTTGCGGCCGTAGCACTTCGCGCAGATGCCGTAGCGGGTCTTGCACGTCAGCACTGAGCGGACTACCACCGACGTGATGCCGGCCTCCTCGATCTGCTCGGTCGCCGCCTCGTCGATCTCCTGGCCGGCTTCCACGATCACCCGCTTGCTGCGCGGCGCGATGATGTCCTCGGCCGCGACGCGGCCGGTGATCCGGTCGGCCAGCGGCACGACGACCTGACTGTCGTCCATGATCGGGGTCATTTCCACCCCGGACGTAGTCTTGCAGTCTTCGTCCCGCACGATCACGTCCTGCGCGACGTCCACCAGCCGCCGGGTCAGGTATCCCGACTCGGACGTCCGGATCGCGGTGTCCGCGAGCCCCTTGCGCTGACCGTGGGTGCTGATGAAGTACTCGAGGACGGTCAACCCCTCGCGGAAGTTGGCCTTGATCGGAAGCTCGATGATCCGCCCGGAGGGGTCGGTCATGAGCCCGCGCATGCCAGCAAGCTGCCGGATCTGCTGGATGTTGCCTCGCGCGCCCGACTGCGCCATCATGTACAGCGGGTTGAAGGGATCGAACGTGTTCAGCATCCGCCGCGTGATCGTCTCCGTGGCCTCGGTCCAGACGTCCACGGTCTTGAGGTACCGCTCCTCGTTGGTGATCAAGCCGCGGCGGTACTGCGTGTCGATCGCGTCCACGTCCTTGTCCGCCTTGGCGAGGATCTCTTCCTTCTCCTTGGGGATCACGATGTCGGAGAGCGCGATTCCGCTGCCGCTGACCGTGGCGTAGTGGAACCCCAGGTCCTTGATGCTGTCGAGCAGCTGCACGGTCTTCGTGGAGCCGAGGCGGTTGTACGCCTCCGACACGATCTGCGACAGGATCTTCCGGTCGCAGACCTCGTTGATGAACCGCAGTTCCTCGGGGATCGCCTCGTTGAAAATGACGCGCCCGACGGTCGTGTCGATCAGCTCACCGTCGTGGCTGAGCCGGACCTTGATCTTCGCGTGGAGATCCGCGACCCCGCTCTCGTACGCGAGGATCACCTCATCCGGACGGCTGAAGATCTTTCCCTCACCCTTGGCGCCGTCGGCCTCGAGCGTCAGGTAGTACGAGCCGAACACGATGTCGCGCGTCGGCGAGGTGATCGCCCGGCCGTACGCCGGCGACAGGATGTTGTACGCGGACAGCATCAGGATCCGCGCTTCCGCCTGCGCCGCGGCGCTGAGCGGCACGTGCGCCGCCATCTGGTCGCCATCGAAGTCCGCGTTGTACGCGGTGCAGACCAGCGGGTGCACCTGAATGGCCTTGCCCTCGATCAAGACGGGCTCGAACGCCTGGATCCCGAGGCGGTGCAGGGTCGGCGCGCGATTGAGCATCACCGGATGCTCGTGCACGACCTCCTCGAGCACGTCCCACACCTCGGGGCGCGCCCGTTCCACCATCCGCTTCGCGCTCTTGATGTTCTGGCTGAGCCCGCGATCCACGAGCTTCTTCATGACGAACGGCTTGAACAGCTCCAGCGCCATTTCCTTGGGAAGACCGCACTGGTGCAGCTTGAGCTTGGGGCCGACGACGATCACCGAACGCCCGGAGTAGTCCACCCGCTTGCCGAGCAGGTTCTGGCGGAACCGCCCCTGCTTGCCCTTCAGCATGTCCGAGAGCGACTTGAGCGGCCGGTTGTTCGGCCCCGTCACCGGACGGCCCCGGCGGCCGTTGTCGATCAGGGCGTCCACGGCCTCCTGCAGCATCCGCTTCTCGTTGCGCACAATGATCTCGGGCGCGCCGAGGTCCAACAGCCGCTTCAGCCGGTTGTTGCGGTTGATCACCCGTCGGTACAGATCATTGAGATCGCTCGTCGCGAACCGGCCGCCGTCGAGCTGGACCATGGGCCGCAGGTCCGGCGGGATCACCGGGATCACGTCGAGGATCATCCAGGACTGGTCGTTGCCGCTCTTGCGGAACGCCTCGACGACCTCCAGGCGCTTCAGGATCTTCATCCGCTTCTGGCCGCTCGCGGTCTTGAGCTCGGTGCGAAGCTTCTTCGTGGTCGCTTCGAGGCTGATCTCCTGGAGTAGCTCCTTGATCGCCTCCGCGCCGATTCCGGCCTTGAACCCGTTGCCGTACTTCTCCCGCAGATCACGGTAGTCGGCCTCGGTCAGCAGCTGGTTCCTGGCCAGGCCCTTGATGTGCCCGGGGTCGGTCACGACGTAGGACGCGAAGTACACGACCCGCTCGAGCGCCCGCGGGGACATGTCGAGGAGCAGCCCGATCCGGCTCGGCACACCCTTCAGATACCAGATATGGCAGACCGGCGCGGCCAGCTCGATATGGCCCATCCGCTCGCGGCGCACCTTCGCACGGGTGACCTCGACGCCGCAACGATCGCAGATGATCCCCTTGAACCGGATACGCTTGTACTTGCCGCAGTGGCACTCCCAGTCCTTGGTGGGGCCGAAGATCCGCTCGCAGAACAGGCCGTCGCGCTCGGGCTTGAGCGTCCGGTAGTTGATCGTCTCGGGCTTCTTGACCTCGCCCCGGGACCACTGGCGGATCTGATCGGGGGAGGCCAGCGCAATCTTGACCGCGTCGAAGTTGTTGACATCCTGCATGATCTCAGCGCGCCTCCAGGCGTGTGTGTCCGCTGTTGTGCCTCACTCGCATCCCCTAATACTCCTCGACCAGCGCTTCTTCGCCTTCGAGATTGATGCCAAGAGCGCGGGCGGTTTCCGCGATGTCCTCCTCGATCTCCTTGAGCTCGATCTCCTTCTGGTCCTCGCTCAGCACCTTCACGTCGAGGCAGAGGCTCTGGAGTTCCTTGACGAGCACCTTGAAGGACTCGGGAACCCCGGGCTCCTGGATGTTCTCGCCCTTGACGATCGCCTCGTACGTCTTGACCCGCCCGACGACATCGTCGGACTTCACGGTCAGCAGCTCTTGCAGCGTGTTCGCCGCACCGTAGGCCTCGAGCGCCCAGACCTCCATCTCCCCGAACCGCTGCCCGCCGAACTGCGCCTTGCCGCCGAGCGGCTGCTGGGTGATCAGGGAGTAGGGTCCCGTGGAACGGGCGTGGATCTTGTCCTCGACGAGGTGGAGCAGCTTCAACATGTAGATCTGCCCGACCGTGACCTCCTGCGCGAACGATTCGCCGGTGCGGCCATCGTACAGGCGCGTTTTGCCGGTGTCGTCGACCTCCACGCGCTTACCGGCCTCGGTCTGCCCCGCCCTCGAGAGCAGCTCCCGGATCTCGTCCTCGCGCGGCCCGTCGAACACGGGCGTCTCGGCGTGGAACCCGATCAGCTCCGCGGCCCAGCCCAGGTGCGTCTCGAGCACCTGTCCCACGTTCATCCGGGAGGGCACGCCGAGCGGATTCAACACGATGTCCACGGGCGTGCCGTCCGGCAGGTACGGCATGTCCTCTTCCGGCAGGATCTTGCTGATCACGCCCTTGTTGCCGTGGCGGCCGGCCATCTTGTCGCCCACCGTGATCTTGCGTTTTTGCGCGACGTACACGCGCACCAGCTGGTTGACGCCAGGCGAGAGTTCATCGCCCGCCTCGCGCGAGAACACCTTGACCGCCACGACCTTGCCTTTTTCGCCGTGCGGCACCTTGAGCGAGGTGTCGCGGACCTCGCGCGCCTTCTCGCCGAAGATCGCGCGGAGCAAGCGCTCCTCCGCGGTGAGCTCGGTCTCGCCCTTGGGCGTGACCTTACCCACCAGGATGTCGCCGCTGCGCACCTCGGCACCGATGCGAACGATCCCGCGCTCGTCGAGGTCGCGCAGCGCCTCCTCGCCGACATTGGGGATGTCGCGGGTGATCTCCTCGGGGCCGAGCTTCGTGTCCCGCGCCTCGACCTCGTACTCTTCGATGTGGATGCTGGTGAAGAGGTCCTTCTGAACCAGCCGCTCGCTGATCAGAATCGCGTCCTCGTAGTTGTAGCCCTCCCACGGCATGAACGCGACCAGGATGTTGTGCCCGAGCGCGAGCTCGCCTTGGTCGGTGCACGGCCCGTCGGCGATCACGTCGCCGACGCTGACCCGCTCCCCGACCTCGACGATCGGGCGCTGGTTGATGCACGTCCCCTGGTTGCTGCGCTGGAACTTGACCAGCCGGTACGTCCGTTCCTTGCCGCGGTCCGGCTTGATGACCACCGCGTCACCGGTGACGCTCGTGATCTCGCCGACCTCCCGCGCGACCACGACCGCGCCCGAGTCGACCGCCGAGCGGTGCTCCATCCCGGTACCGACGAGCGGGGCCTCGGTCCGCAACAACGGCACCGCCTGGCGCTGCATGTTCGAGCCCATCAGCGCGCGGTTCGCATCGTCGTGCTCCAGGAACGGGATCAATGCGGTCGCGACGCTCACCATCTGCTTCGGCGACACGTCCATGTAGTCGACCTCGTCGGCCGGCACCAGGACGTTCCCGCTGCCCCGTCGGGCGATCACGCGCGACTCGGTGAGCTTGCCCTCGGCGTTGATCTTCGCGTTCGCCTGGGCGATTGTATAGCGCTCCTCGTCGTCGGCGGTCAGATATTCGATCGAGCGCGTGACGCGGCCGTCACGCACCCTGCGGTAGGGCGTTTCGATGAATCCGTACGGGTTGACGCGGGCGAACGTCGCGAGCGACGAGATCAGGCCAATGTTCGGGCCTTCCGGTGTCTCGATCGGGCACATCCGCCCGTAGTGGGACGTGTGGACGTCGCGCACCTCGAACCCTGCGCGCTCCCGGCTCAACCCACCCGGGCCCAGGGCCGAGAGACGCCGCTTGTGAGTCAACTCCGCGAGCGGGTTCGTCTGGTCCATGAACTGCGAGAGCTGGCTCGACCCGAAGAACTCCTTGATCGCCGCCACGACCGGCCGGATGTTGATCAACACCTGCGGCGTGATCGCCCCCGCGTCCTGGATCGTCATCCGCTCCCGGATCACCCGCTCCATCCGGAGCATGCCGACCCGAAACTGGTTTTGCAGCAGCTCGCCGACGGATCGCACACGCCGGTTCCCAAGGTGGTCGATGTCGTCCGGCTTCCCCTGCCCGTTGTAGAGGGCGATCAGGTATCGAACGATCTCGGCGATGTCCCGCGGATGCAGGACCCGTGGCTGCGCGGACTCCTCCGGCGCCGGCTTGAACCCGAGCTTCTTGTCGAGCTTGTACCGGCCCACCCGCCCAAGGTCGTACCGGCGCGGGTCGAAGAACAGCGTGTTCAACAGGGTACGCGCGCTCTCGATCGTCGGCGGGTCGCCGGGACGCAGACGACGGTAGATCGCGAGCAGCGCGTCCTCCGGCGTCTTCGCCTCGTCCTTTTGGAGCGTTGCGGCGATCGCCTTGTCGTGGTCGTAGTACTTCGACACTTCATCGTCGGTGACGAGGGACAACTGTTCGCCTCGCCGGGCATCTTTCTGCTGGGAGATCGCGCGCAACAGGATCGTCACGGGCAGTTTCCGCGTCCGGTCGATCCGGACGTAGACGATCCCGTTGTTGTCCACCTCGAACTCCAGCCACGCCCCCCGGTGCGGGATCACCGTCGCGGTCGGCAACAGGTGGTTGTTCGTGTCGGGCGACAGGTTGTAGTAGACGCCCGGGGAACGCACGAGCTGGCTGACGACCACCCGCTCCGCCCCGTTGATGACGAACGTCCCCTGCTCCGTCATGAGCGGGAAGTCGCCCATGAACACTTCCTGCTCCTTGACCTCGCCGGTCTCCTTGATGACGAGGCGCACCTGCACCTTCAGGGCGGCGCTATAGTTGTAGTCGCGCTCCCGGCACTCATCGACCGAGTACTTGAGCTGCTCCAGCCGGTAGCCGTCGAACTCAAGCGGCAGGTCGCCGTGCTCGTCCTCCTGGACCGCCCGGGAGCGGCGCCGGCCCACGGCAAAGTGCAGCTCCAAGTTCCCGGTGAAGTCCTTGATCGGCGAGATCTCCTCAAAGACCTCACGGATACCCTGCCTGAGGAACCACTTGAACGAATCCCGCTGGATCTCGACCAGGTTCGGGACGTCGAGGACGTCGTGGATCTTGGCGAAGCTCACGCGGTTGCGCTTGCCCCGCTTGGTCACGCGGACCTCGCCCAGCCCCTTGACGGTCCGCAGGGACGCGTGCGACGCCGCGGGCGGCGGCGGCGCCTGGAACAACGCGACGGGCGCCCGCTCGGCCTTCGTATCCAGCAGGATCGTCCGTGCGAGACGGGGACGTGTCTTGGCGCCTTCGCGCTGCTGCGGTTGCTGGAGACGCGCGCGCGCGGCGTCTCTGGCGACGAAGCGCATCGCGCCCGTCTTGGCCCGCGTTCCCTTCTTACCGGCGGCAGTCTTGACTCTGGCCTTCGGCGATACGGCCTTTGCCTTCACGCTTTTCGCCTCCAGGTGAGCTTACAAAATGTCCGGGACAAGACGCACGCACATCACGCCCCGGAGACCGATCGTCCGCTGGGTGCCCCAGCATAGAGGTGGCGCAATACGTGGCATTATAGGAGTAAAATAAATATTACTCCTCGAACCCAAGCCAGTCAAGGGGGTCGACCGGCGCCCGCCGGGCGCCGCCGCCCCCTCCGCCCTTCGTTCCCAGCTCGGCTACTTGATCTCGACCGTGGCGCCGACCTCGGACAGCTTGGCCTTGATCGTCTCGGCCTCCTGCTTGCTGACCTTCTCCTTGACGGGCTTGGGCGCGCCGTCCACGAGGTCCTTCGCTTCCTTCAGCCCGAGCCCGGTCAGCTCGCGCACGACCTTGATCACCTGGATCTTCTTGTCACCGATCGCCGCGAGGATCGCGTCGAACTCTGTCTGCTCTTCGGTCGCCGCAGCGGCTGCCGCCGCACCCGGCGCCGCCGCAACCGCAACGATCGGGGCCGCGGCCGAAACGCCGAACTTCTCCTCGAGGACCTTGACCAGTTTCGACAGGTCCAGCGCGGACAGCCCCTCGATCTGCTCCACGATCTGTTCAATTGCTGCCATTCTTATCCCCTCCCGCTACGCGGTTTCCCTGTGACGCCTTCTTTACGTCCCTGACGCATCCCCCGCGGGCTTCTCCGGCGCCGTCTCGGCGCCGCCTCCCACCTCCGCCGGACCGGCCGCGTTGACCGGACCCGACGGATTGACCTCGCCGGCGGCATCGGCCGGGCTGGCTGCCTCCGCCTGGGCCACCGCTTCCGCCTGGGCGACCGCGTCGGCCGGACCCGCCGGTTCCGCTCCGCTCGCTGCTTCGGCCGGGCTCGCCGTTTCACGCTGCTTGCGCACGGCGTCGAGGACGGTCACCAACGCCCGCTGCGGTCCGGTGAGGACGGTGACGAGCCCGCGGAGCGGGGCCTGCATCGTCCCGAGCAGCTTGGCCACGAGCTCCAGCTTGGTCGGCAGCGTGGCCAGGCTCTGGATTCCTTCCGGACCCAGCGTTTGTCCCTCAACCACGCCGCCCTTGATCCCCAGTTTCCGATACTGCCGGATGAACTCCTGAAGGATCCTCGCCGGCGCGCCCGGTTCATCTCGCCCAAAGACCACGGCCGTCGGTCCGACGAGGTACGGCTCCAGGCCTCTCACACCAGCCTGATCAGCGGCCCGGTTGAGCAGGGTGTTCTTGGCAACCCGGTATTCGAGCGACGCCTCACGCAGCTTGGCCCGCAGCGCACCGATCTCGCTGACGGTGAGGCCACGATAGTCTGTCAGGATGACGACGGGCGAGTTCCGGAGCTGCTGCTCCAGATCCTGAACTTCGGCGACCTTCTCGGGTCTCGGTTGATCCATACGATCCTCCTGGCCGTGGCCGCGTGTGAAACGAAAGAGACTCCCGTAGACACGGAGTCTCCCAGTCGTGGGGGCCTCGGCGGGTGGCCTGAGGGCCTTTACGCGCGTCCCGCGCACCCGCTGTCTACGGCATGCTTATTCGGTTCGGTTGGCGGCACCGCGGTGAACCGGCACGCGCCGTCGGCATCATATCACCGCGGGTCCCGATGGTCAACCGCCGCCCGCGGAACGGTCCTGGCAATCCTACGCCGTGCTGGCCGTCTCGGTCGTCTCCGCCTTGGACGGGTCGACGCGGATCCCCGGCCCCATCGTCGACGAGAGGCTGACGCTCCGAAGGTATTGCCCCTTGCTGGCCGCGGGCTTGTTCCGAACCACCGCGTGCATCAGCGTCCCAAAGTTCTCGAGGAGCGCCTCGGTCGAGAACGACGCTTTCCCGAGCGGGAGATGCAGGATCCCGAACTTGTCCACCCGGTACTCGATCTTGCCGGCCTTGATCTCGCGAACCGCGCGGCCGACGTCGAACGTCACGGTCCCGGCCTTGGGATTCGGCATGACGCCGCGGGGACCGAGCACCCGCCCGAGCCGCCCCACGACGTTCATGACGTCGGGTGTGGCGACGGCGACATCGAACTCAAGCCATCCCCCCTGGATCTTCTCCGCGAACTCCTCCAGCCCCGCGTAGTCCGCGCCGGCCTCCTGGGCTTCCTTCACCTTGTCGCCCTTCGCAAACACCAGCACGCGGACAGATTTGCCCGTGCCGTGGGGCAGCACGACGGTGCCGCGGACCTGCTGGTCGGCCTGCTTGGGGTCGATTCCCAGCCGGACGTGCGCCTCGATCGTCTCATCGAACTTGGCGGTCGGCATCTGCTTCAGCAGCGCGACGGCCGACGGCGGATCGTACAGCCGTCCTTGTTCCACCAACTTGTTCGCCTCACGGTACCGCTTACTCTGTGCCATCTGTTCACCCTCCCTGTGTGGTCCGAGCGGACGCAACGTCCTCCCACTTGGCCCGTCCCGAGAGTTCTCCGTCACCCATGCGCGCTCTCGGGACCCCCGGGCCTCTCGCCGAACGCCTGCTACGCCACCTCGATGCCCATGCTTCTGGCCGTCCCCTCGATCATCCGCATCGCGGCGTCGATGTCCTTCGTGTTGAGGTCCGGCATCTTCGACTCGGCGATCTCCCGGATCTGCTGCCGGGTCACGCGGCCGGCTTTCTTCTTGTTGGGTTCGCCCGAGGCCTTCTCCAGACCCGCGGCCTTTTTGAGCAGGACGGACGCCGGCGGCGTCTTCGTGACGAACGTAAACGTGCGGTCCGCGAAAATCGTGATCTCCACGGGAACGATCGTGCCCGCCTGCCGGGCCGTCTTTTCGTTGTACGACTTGCAAAACTCCATGATGTTGACGCCGTGCTGCCCCAACGCGGGGCCGACCGGCGGCGCCGGCGTCGCCTTGCCGGCGGGAATCTGCAGTTTAACGATCGCGGAGACCTTCTTCATGATGCCTCCTAGCTCGCTCTGCCTACGCTAGATTTTCTCGACCTGCGCGAAGTCGAGCTCGACCGGCGTCTCTCGTCCGAAGATCGACACGAGCACGCGGACCTTCTCCTTCTCCGGGAGAATCTCGTCCACGACGCCGCTGAAGTCCATGAACGGACCGGAGTTGATCCGGACCGCGGACCCTTTTTGGTAGGTGATCCGGAACTTCGGCGTCTCGTCGCCGAGTTGCCGAAGGATCGCCTTGACCTCTTTGTCCTGGAGCGGCAGCGGTTTCGTGCCCGAGCCGACGAAGCCGGTCACCCCGGGGGTGTTCCGGACGACGTACCACGAGTCGTCGTCCATAGTCATCTCCACGAGCACGTAGCCCGGGAACACCTTCTTCTTGGCGATGCGGCGCTTGCCATCCTTGATCTCGATCTCGTCCTCCGTCGGGACGAGAATGCGGAAGATCTTCTCCTGCACGTTCATCGACTCGACGCGGCGCTCTAGGTTGGTTCGGACCTTGTTCTCGTACCCGGAGTAGGTGTGAATCACGTACCAGCGGGTGCCCGCCGCGGCCCGCGCGGCCTCAAGGGCGTCCTCGGTCCCCGGGGGCGTCTCGACCACGCCCTCGGGCGTCGCGACGTCTGCGGGTACGGACTGAGCGGGCGTCGGCGCGGGGGCCTCCAGTTCGCCTTCCGGCACGAGCACGCCCACCGGCGTTGCCTCGGGCGCCGGCTCCTGCGGCTCATCGCGGAACAGCTTTTGAATGATCGCCGCGGTGTCCGGCTTGGGCGCCTGCGGTCGGTTGCGATCGTCCGGCATGACTCGTACCCTCGTCAGTCAGGCTCTCAGCGGTTGAGGATCTGCTCGAAGATCTTTGCGAACACGAAGTCCCACCCGGCAAGATACAACGCGGTCACGATCAGCACGAAGACCACGACCACCGAGGACGCGATCAGCGTCTGACGATCCGGCCACGACACCCGTTTCAACTCCGCGCGAACGTCCAGCAGGAATCGTATCGCGACGTCGAAAACCTGCGGAACACGGCGGGCCTGTGACGCCTTAGGCCGCGTCGCCGCCCGGTCTCCGCTCGCCGTCCGGACGGGCTTGCCGATCGCCGGACCCGTTGTGCCGTCGCTCGCCCGTGCCATCGAATGTCCCCCAAACAAAAAAAGACTTCTTGCGAGGCGCCAATTTATTATAGCAGTCTCGCGGTCCCTGTCAACGCGTCCGCGCTCCAGGAAACGGGGCCAACCGAACAGCGCACGGGTCCTTGGAGTTGGGGTGACCGGGAGCACCCCCCGCACCGGAACACACCGACGGCGCGGAGCGCGCAGACCAGGGCGGGGGGAGAAGAACTGGCCCCTGGTGCCGCGCGTCCGCGCCGCCTAGGAGGACCGACACTCGAGTACGGGCCCCCTCACCTACTACTATCCCCACTATTGTGTGCGTCTAACCTCGGCCCCGTAACATTTCTTGGGTGCCGGCTCCGGCGCCTGACCGGAGATCTCCTGAATGGGACGCAAGTCTTGAAGGAACGCCCTACTCGGATCGCCGCGCCGGCATGACAGGGCGCTCGGCCGTGGAGGCAACCTCGTCAGGATGTGGGATTGTATGTGTAAGGCTACAAGGTGTATTTTTGTAAGAATTAGACGGGTGGGAATCGCCCGGTTCCATTTCGGGGTCTGCGGGTGTGGCCTATGGAGTCGTTGTTCGAAGAACAGGGAAAATGCCGAGCCTGTGGCTACCTCGGTCACCGGCCGACCAATCCTGTATTCGGCACAGAAATCCGCGAGGTGAGCGAGCCCCAGCGCGCTGGCAAAATCGACGTCCCCGTCGGGTCCACGCTGTCGTGCTACATGAAGGCCGCCGACCTCGAACAGGAGTACCTGCATCCTGCAACCCCGCAGACCGCGAGCGCCACCGTCAAAGCGATCCTCGACAAGAATCGCAAGTGCCTGAAATGGGATCCGTACATTCCCCAGTTCAGCCCCAAGGAACACTTCCACCTCCATCAGCAACAGCAGTTTGCGAGACAAATGGAGCGCAACCTGCGGACCTTCGAGGAACAACTGGAGCGGAGCAGGCGTAAGTTTGAAACCCAAATGCAGGTCGACACTCGACGCTTCCAAAGGAAGATCGCGCTCGTCACGGTCCTCCTGGCCGTGTTCGTCACGCTCGCGTACGCGCTGATGCCGATCGTCTATACGGTGCTCCTCAAGGCACGGATCGTGCGGGTGTTCGGCTTCTGACCGTCCAGCCACCGCCCACCGGGGTCCAGGTGGACACGCCGCGGCCGTCGGGTGCAACCGTAGGCCGCTTTTGCGCGTTTTAAGGGCATGGTAGTAGGTGGCGGTAGTGCGGCCGGTGGGGGGAAGAGTGTGACAGCACGCGTGGGCGTCCAAAAGTACACCGTGACACTCAAGTTGCACTTCGTGACCAAGGAAGATCGGCGTCAGATTGCCGAGGTGGCCTGGGCGGCGATCAAAGACGCGATCCGGTTCTATGGCCCCGATGTGCGAAGCGGCGAACTGGTGGATATCACGCCGGACGAACCGGCACCCACCAACAGGCTTCGCAAGGCATAGCGCCCCCGTTACTTCTCGATGTATGCGTCGCTGAACGCAGGGTACGTCGAGTAGTTGTACGTGACGCCCTGGATGTTCGAGCGGCGAACCCAGACGGACAGCTCGTCCATCATCGGCATCGCGACGGCCTGGTCGAGCAGCATGTGATCGAGCCGCGCGTAGAGCGCCGCTCGCTTCGCCGGGTCCAGCGCGCTGCGCCCGTCCGCAAGCAGCCGGTCCACGTCCGCGTTCGAGTAACACGACCAATTGAAATTGGTGCCGATGTTGGTCGAGGAGAAGAGCGCGTAGAGGGTGTCCGTATCGTTCGTGCGCAGGAAGATCGTGCCGAGGTTGTCCGCGCAGTGGAAGTTGTCCTGGGCGAAAGGCCCGAACGCCTGGCTCTTGATCTTAAGATCGATCCCGAGCTCCAAGAGTTGGGCCTGCACGGGTTCCACGTCGGGCAGGTCGCCGCCGCCGCTGTTGAGCGAGTTGAAGGTGAGGACGAGCGGCTTCCCGTCCTTTTGCCGGATGTGGTTGGGTCCCATCTTCCACCCCGCCTCGTCGAGGAGCTGCCCGGCCCTGCGCGGGTCGTACGGATAGTACGCACACGCGGCCTGGTCTTGCAGCAGCACGTGGCTCACAATACCGCATGCCGGCGACCCGAGACCGCGGTATACGGCGGCGATGATCGCCCGCCGGTTGATACCGTACATCACCGCTTGGCGCACCCGCACGTCGTCGGTCGGGGCGAGCCGGACATTGACGAGCCACAGGTACGCTGAGCCCGGAAACGGCCGTGTATCCTGCACGAGCCGCGGGTCTTTCCGCAACTCGGCGAGGATCTGGCCCCCGCCCGTCCCGTACCCGAGCACGTAGATCATCTGGGTTTCGCCCGACGATAGCGTGATCGCCCGGGTCTCGGCCTCCGGCACGATCTTCCAGACGATCCGGTCGAGATACGCCGGCCCTTGACGGCGGCTCCACGGCGCGCGGTGGCTGTACGCGGGGTTGCGGACAAACGTCACGTGGTCGTTCGTCACGTACTCGGCCACCGTGAACGGGCCGCTGCCCACCGGCCCCCGCTGCGTCTGCTGTGGCGTCTGCGCGGCCGTGGCCTTGGGCGACAGGATCGCGAGCGTGCCGCCGGCCACGTACGACAAGAACGGCGCGTACGGATCCTTGAAGCGCACCTGCACCGTGTGGTCGTCGACAACCGTCGACCCGGTGTATCCTACGAGGGCGTTCAGCGCGCCCCCCGCGCGAAAGTTGGGGTTCACGATCCGGTCGAGGTTCCACTTCACCGCGTCCGCGTCGAACGCGTGCCGTCGGAGAACCGCACGTCCTGCCGCAGGACGAACGTGAACGTCTTGCCGTCCGGCGAGATGCGGTAGCTCGTCGCGAGCCACGGGTTGAACTTACCGTCCGGGCTCTGGTAGAGGAGGCTCTCGAAGACGTTCAGGCTGCCGAGGAGGTACGTCGCCGCGGCCGCGGATGCGTGCGGGTCGAGCATCGTCGGATCCGCCTGCAGCCCGATCGTCACGGTCCCGCCGGTCACCGGCGCTCCGGTGGCTGCGACGCCGGAAAGAATCAGGGCCGCTACCACGGCGATCACTGCGACTGACCACCCGCCCGCGTGTGCTGTCTTACCGCTGCGTTGCGTCATGCACAAAGCCTCCCGGGGGGAAACTGCGTCAGTTAGGGCAACCGTTTCGATTTGTCGGAGTCGGTTCCTGCGCGCGTGTCCCGCAGCGGGGTGTCATGAGGTTTCCGGAACGTGTGGGGGACGCCGTGTTTGGTGAGCGACGGTGGGGTCCGTAGCTCGCCGACGCATCGGTAGACGGGACCAATGCCAACATTCCCGGCGCGCTTCTATTGGCTACCTGTGCTAGCGCCGCGAGCCGAACGTTGCTTCCACGATTGTGAGCCCGAGTTTGCTGACAATACTGGCGAATCGCACCAGACCATGTCAGCGGATCTTCGATTCGGGACGCTCGGATCAGGCTCCATCGCGAATGACGCGGCAGGAGTCGATGTCAAAGGTCGCGTCGCCGGTCGTCATCCGCGTCTGGTCGCGGAAGCTCCCGATGAAGCGCAGGAAGCGCCAAACGTCGGTAAAGTTCGTGGCCACGCCGATGGATGCGCGAATGGCGCCGGCGCTCTTGTGGTCCCGGTCCTGCATCATGCGCGCGAAACTGTGCAGATTGATGTCCGCCCCCAGTGCGAACCCCGCCCGCATGTCTTCCTCGGTCAGCCCTTCGGCGATCTCGCCCGTGCCGGGGTTGCAGAAGCACCCGGTGCGCAGAGAAATCCCTGCCTCCCCAGCCAGTTCCTCGACGCGCCGGTAGTCGAGCAAGTGTCCGTGCGGATCGTAGAGATTGAGCGTCACGGTCCCGCCACGCGCCCGCGTCGTCGCCGGGCCGTAGATGCGGACCATGGCGCGGCCGTCGCTGTGCCGCAGCGCCAACAGCTCCTCCAATAGCCATCCGGTCAGGCAGCGGACGCGTTCGCCGATCGTTTCGATGCCGATCGCCTGCAAATGGCGCAGTCCGATCTCGACCGCGGGGATGGCGAGGTAATTCAGCGTGCCGTCCTCGAAGCCGGCTTCGCTCGAGGCCAGGCGGTGGACCTGCCCTTGAACCGACGCAAAGTTTACCGTCCCGCCCGCGAACCAGGGACGCTTAAGCTTCGGGTACGTGGAGCGGCGGATGAGCAGGGCGCCGACGCCCGTTGGGTACCCAAACATCTTATAGAAGGAGATGCTCACGAAGTCTGGTCGCACGGCTGTCAGGTCAAGCCGACTCGTGGGCACAAACGCGGCCGCGTCGAGCAGCACGCTCCACCCTTTACGCTGGGCCGCAGCCACGACCTCGAGTGGGTGCTTGACGCCGGAGAAGTTGGACTGCGCCGGGTACGCGAACAGGTTGTCGCGCGACGGATCGGCCTGTTCGAGCAGCGTCTCCAGTCGGGCCATATCGAGGCGCAGCCCTGGCGTCACCAGCGGCGCGTAGGCCACGACCGCGCCCCTGGCTCGCGCGAATTCGCGAATCCCGTTCACGGAGTTGTGGTTGTCGAAGGTAAGCAGGTAGCGGCTGCCCGCAGCGAACGGGAACGACTCGCCAACCAGCTTCAAGGCTCCGGAGGCGTTTTGCGTGAAGACGACCACGTAGTCGTCCGCGGCGGCGTTGAAGTAGCTCAGCACATACCGGCGGGTGCGTTCGACGTGATCCGTCATAGCCTGAGAGGTCGGGTTGGCGGAGTGCGGGTTTCCGAAGACGCCCGTGCGCAGCATGTCGAAGTGCTTCTGCAGCTGCGACTCGCCGTAGAGAGAACCGCCGGTGTAGTCGAGATAGACGTGGCGCTGGTCGTCCAGCCGACGATATTCGGTTGCGCGCAGCTCGTCCAGCACGGCGGTGGCGACGTAGCCGGGGTATCGCGCCACAAAATCCGCGTACGCTTCGTCGTGGTCGACTCGCGCGTGCGGGGTCACGCCGACTATATCCACGATCCTCTCCGAGGGACGCCGGCGATGTTCCCAGTCCATGGGCTCATCGACCTTTCGGAGGTCGCACGGTAGGCACGCCGATGCGGCACGCTGGCCGGCAGCCGGTCGCAGGTGACCGCGGCCTTGTGGCGCTGCTCATTGGTAGCCCCCCCGACAGGAACGTTCTGATGCGACGCGTCAAATAAACAGGCTCGTCCGTGACCTCAACGAATCGGCAAGGAAGCTGGCGACTCCGCCGCACTCCAGGCCGGCGACGAGTTCTGACTCCTTGATCCCCATCAGATCCCGAGACATCTCGCAGGCGATCATGCGCACGCCCAGTTCCCGCGCGAGGGCGATCATTTCCTCAAGCGAGCTGACGTTCTTCGCCTTCATCATGGAGCGCAGCATCTTCGCGCCCACGCCGAAGTAGTTCATCGTCGACACCGGGAGGTTCTTGCTCGAACGCGGAGACATCAGGGCCATCAACTTTTGCGGGAGGGTCTTCCCGGAAAGCTGGCTATGCTGCTTGAGGACGCTCAGCCCCCAGAAGGTAAAGAACATGCTCACGTGTTGACCCATGGCTGCGGCGCCGGTAGCAATCACAAAAGCCGCCAGGACGCGGTCCAGGTCGCCTGAGAAGACGACGAGCGCGACCCGGTCCTCCGCTACCTGCCCCTCAACATGCGCAAGCCGTCCCTCGAGGTCCCGGAGCTTTTCCTCGAGCGCTTGCATCCGCGACGGGTCAGCGGCGAGTGTCGCGTCGGTACTGGCATCCATATCGTCTCCTCCTCACGCCGACCGCTTCACGTAGTGCACGTAGACGTTCGCGCCGTCCGTGGACTCTGTCTCCTGGGCGACCAACTCCACGGTCTTCGAGACCTTTGCCCAGCCTTGAAAGTCCGCGACCGAGCCCCGGTCCGTGGCCACCACCTTGAGCACCTGGCCAAGCGCAAGCTTCCCAATCTCTTTCCGGGCGTTGACCAGAGGCATCGGACAGCTGAGGCCGCGCGCGTCAAGGAGCTTGTCGAAAACCTGGCTCATTCTCGTCCCCCGCCGGAAGCCATGTAGGCCTGCGAAAGCGCACAAACATTCTTGCCCAACTCCAGCGTGGCGGCGTCTTCCTCCGAGGGCGTCAACAATCCTGCATTGACGCGCTTGATGTCCACGTACTCCGGGATGAAGTTGGGGAGGCTCTCGAGCAGGTAGCGAACGAATCCGTCCTCGCTCTCCCGCTGGAGCACGATCAAACCGTCATTCCGTCTCTTCAAATCGTCCAGCGACGCAGCGAAGCGTCCCGTCTCATCCGCCTCATCAAGGCCGCTGAAGTGTCCAGGCAGCACGGTGATCCTTCCCGGGAGGCCGAGAAGCTTCCGCAGCGACCGCCCGTGCAGAGGCGCCCAGGCTTCGGCCTTCCCGCCGAGGTCCGGCCGTGCAATGGACCGGATGAAAATGCTGTCACCCGTGAACAGATACCTGTCGTCGAGCCGCAACGCCACCAGACCGAGCGTGTGGCCAGGGATGTGGAGTGCCGTAAGTTCGTCCCGTCCGACCGGGAACATTTGATTGTCGCGAATGAACTCGCAGGGAATTGTCGAGGGCAGCATGTCGATGGGATGAATAGCGTCGTACGGATGCAGGTAGTACGGAGCGCCGATCTTGGCGGCGAGAGCGAATCCGCCGCTGATGTGGTCCGCGTGGCCGTGCGTGTCAACCACCGCCTCGATCGTGAGGCCCCTACCGCGCGCCACGTCCAGGTAGGGATTGAGATGGCGGAGGGGATCGATCACGATCGCCTTCCCCGCGCTGGCCACGATGTAGCTCAGACATCCCCGCGCGGGCCGGCTCACCTGGTAGATCGCCAGATCGGGACCGTCGACCACGGCGCGGGTCGCATAGTGCTCGCCCCAGGCTTTCATCCCGCCCTTGAGGTTGGCGCTGGTGTACCCGAGGCGGCGCAGCCCTTGCGCGACGAACTCCGAAGTGTCGCCCTTGGCGCATACCGCAAGAATCGGCAGATCGGAGGGAATCTGCCCCGCAAGGTCCCGCTCGACGTACGCGACGACGGAGTCCGTCATCTCGTCTTTGCCGCCAAGTTCGAGCATCTCGAAATACGGAATATTGACGGCGGGCACGGGGCTGCGGCCTTCGAGTGGAAAGCTCTCGAACTCATCGCGGTTGCGCACATCAAGAACAAAGAATTTGTCGCGACGTTCCAGCCGTTCGAGCAGATCTCCCGCCGTCCAGACGTCATCGTTCCGTCGTTCTGCCATCGTAGGCTCCCTCACCGGCACGCGACCAACGTAGGATACCAAGAGAAGAGTATCAACCGGAATCTCCGCGCGCAGCCCGGCGGCGGTCCCGTCGACCCACCCCGTGGAATGTCCCGGGAATGAAGGGGTCCCGATCCGTTGCAATCACCGAGTGCCCCGTGAGGGTGGCGTCCAGGACGCTCTCGGCGGTTTCGGGATTGCGGATTTCGCCGATCATGATGACATCCGGGGGCTCGCGGAGGCTGTAGGCTGAGAGGCACGAGGCATGCCATCATGGCTCTCCCAACAGGGGGCGCCGCGGTGCTCTCAGGGGGAACGCGGTGGCTTGTTCGAACGCCGAAAGGAAGCGGCGGTGGTTCGGATGCCGTCGGCATACGGGGTGCCCGCGAAGCCGAACCGCCTGGCGAATTTGCTGGAGTCAAATAGGTAGGGTGACTCGCTTTGGTAGAGCATCTCGTAGCTCTCGGCGACGAGCGGATTGAACCATCCGGCAAGCCGGATCATGGGCTTGCTCAGAACACGATATTTTGGAGCAACGCCCAATGCCGTCGCGGCCAAGCTGACAAACGCTCTTCCAGTGAGCGGATGGGGTGTCGTAGGGACATGCCAGGTCTGATTCCAGGCGGGCCCCCATTCGGCGAGGAGTACCAGGCTTTGCGCGGCATCCGGCGCGTACGTATAGGAGTGCGGAACAGCGTCGTTCACGAGCCACGAGGCCTTCTGCTGCCGGGAGAAGGGCTCGAAGACGAGAACATTCGCCACGCCGTTGCGTGCGCCGGGACCGTAGAAGTCAGCGGAACGCGCAATCATCCCGGTGAGAGCGCCTGACGTCCACTCATTGATGAGTGTGGTGGCAATCTTCGCGCGGGTGTCGCCTTTCTTACTGCACGGATTGAAGGGCGTCTCCTCCGTCATGGGTCCGCTGACCCTGCCGTACATGTACACGTTGTCAAAGAAGACGAGCTTTGCGCCAGCGCGTTTGCAGGCTTCGATGGTATTGCTCATGACACGCGGCCACAGTTCCTGCCAACACTTATGATCGTACTTGAGACCAACCAGCAGATGTACGACGCTGGAGCCGGCGACGGCGCGAATGGTCTGGTCCTTATCCGTGATATCCGCAGAGACCGTTTCGGTCGCGCCGGGAGTCTCTCGCGGCTTACGCCCGACGAGGCGGATCGGCTGCCCCCGTGCGGCCAGGAGTTTGACGAGTTCGTTCCCGATGGCGCCGCCCGCGCCGAGGATGGTGATCATGCGATTGTGGCGGCCGCGATCGTCGCAGGAATACTTGGTGTTCGAGGGATCGCTCTTTGAGTCACCACATGCACTATCCGGAGTGCCGGCTGACGACACGGAGCAGCCACTCGCCTCCCTCCGATACCCACTTCAACGCCAGTGTCCCACGGAGGCACTCGAACGTCAAAGGCTTGTCCACTCCTGACCGGTCACGTCGAGAGCGCCAATCGGCGACGGACGCCCAGATCCGGGGGCTTCACGGGGAATCATTCGAAAGGGCGCGCGGTGACCCACAGCCTGCCGAATCCGATCTCTCGCACAGGCCTCAAGGCCGTCGGTCTCCAACCCCGCGCTCCGCGCCTCGCGGCTGGCAAGGCTACGAGTACGTGATGGTAGGATTCAGATAGCTGTAGGTGACATCGACCAGCAAGTTGACGACGAGCACGATCGTGGCGAACAGCAGCAGCGCGCCCTGGATCACCGGATAGTCCCGACGGAGCACCGCTGCGACCGTCAGGTTCCCGACCCCCGGCAACTCGAACAGCGTCTCGGTGATGAACGCCCCGCTCATCAACACCGCGACGGCCAGGCCGATCACGGTGACAACCGAGATGACGGCGTTCCGGAAGGCGTGCTTGACGAGCACGACGGGCTCCCTGAGTCCTTTCGCGCGCGCCGTCCGCACGTAGTCAGAGTCGAGCACCTGCAGCATGCTGGCTCGCGTGATGCGGGCGATCAGGCCGGCCTGCAGCATCCCAAGCGCGAGCGCCGGCAACAGCAGGTGCTGGAGCCACGGCCCGACGCCCTCGGTCAGCGGCGCGTATCCGCCCGCCGGGAACCACCTAAGCCCGACAGCGAAGAAGAAGATCAGCAGCATCCCCGTGACGAACTCGGGCACGCACAGGCCGAATAGCGCCACGCTTGTCGTGAGCCCATCCTGCCAACTGTTTGGGTGCAACGCCGCCGCGAGTCCGAGCGGCACGCCGACGGCCACCGCGATCGGGAGGGCCACCGACGTGAGGCTGAGCGTCACGGGGAACCGCTGGACCAGCGCGTCGCTCACACTCTGCCCCAGGAAGAACGACTGTCCGAGGTCGCCGTGCGCGGCGCCGGCGACCCACGTCGCCAGTTGGACGTAGAGCGGCTTGTCGAGCCCCAAGCGGTGGTGGATCTCCGCCTTGCTCTCGAAAAGGGCTTCTTGCCCGAGAAACGCCGCCGCGGGATCGCCCGGGGTGGCATGCACGATGATGAACGACAGCACCGCCACCGCCGTCCACATCGGCACCAGCAGAACCAAGCGCTGCAGCACGTACCGCCCCACTGGGAGCTCTCACCTCACGGCAGTCAGCATCGTGCCCGCCGCCCGCTCAGGGCGTCTTCGAAACATTCCAGAACCGCGGTATCACGTAGAAGGGCCGGTATCCCTTGAGCCTGGTGCTCGTCGCCTCGGGCTCGAAGTAGTCACCGATGCGGATGACCGCCACGTCATCCCACACGAGCTGCTGTACCTTGGTCCACACCGCCTGGCGCTCCTTGAGCGGGAGCGACGTGTTCAACTGGTCCAGCAGTTGGTCCATGGTGTGGTTACAGTAGGTGTAGGCCGCGGACGATCCGCAGTGGAGCGACACACTCGTCTGAATCGGATCCAGACGCGGGGACCATCCGGTCTGGTTCATATGCCAGCCCTTCAGGCTCTGCGCGCGCTGGATTTGGGACGGCCAGTCCATCAGCTCGAGCTTGGCGTTGATCCCGGCCGCCTGCAGCTGCGCGGCGACCGCGACGGACGCCTTGTACATCCAGTCATAGTCCTGGTTGGTCAGGTAGGTGATCGGCTCGTTGTGGTACCCGGCCTCCGCCAGGAGCTGCTTGACCCGGGTCAGGTCCGGCTTGTTGTAGAACTCGGACCCGGCCGTCGTGTACCAGTTCTTCTGCTCGGGGAAGAAGATGCTGGACGACGTGCGGACGTATTCGGGCCGGCCGCCGAACGAGGTCGCGGCCAGCACCTGTCCCATGTTCAGCGATGCAATCAGGGCCTTCCTGAACGAGAGGTTGTTCATCGGCGGCTGCGAGTGGTTCAACTCGATCATGATGCCCCACTTGGGCTTGACGATCGCCACAGTGATGTTCTTCGTGGCCTCGAGCTGGGGCACACTCGTGATCGGGACCGCCTCGGCGAAATCATAGGCGCCGGTCAGCAGGCCCGCCACCCGGCTTCCTGACTCGGGGGCCGGGATGAACCCGATCTGATCCACGCACGCCACGCGCCGGCCGCCGAATCCGGTGGCCCCGCGGAACCTCGGATCGGGCTGGTAGCCGGCGAACCTCGTCACGCGCACCGCCACGTCCGGGCGCCACTCGGCGAACTGGTAGGGACCGGTTCCGACCAAGTCCTGCCCGCGGATCTCCTTCTCGCCGTACTTGTCGATGATGCTCTTCGGCAGGACAGCGAGCTGCGGGATCGGCATCGCCAGGTTCGGGAGGAGCGGAAAGTCCTTGGTCAAGTCGAACCGCAGGGTCGAGTTGTCCACCGCCGTGACGGCCTTAATGGGCGCGAGGCGCGCGGCGGCGCCCGGGGCGACCTTTAGGTAGCGATCGAACGAAGCCTTGACGTCCGCGGCGGTCATCGTCTGGCCGTTGTGGAACTTGACGCCGCCGCGCAGCTTGAAGGTGTACACTAAGCCGTTCGCACTAGTCGTCCACCCGGCCGCCAGTTGCGGGATGATCGAGTAACTGTCGTCGTAGGTCACAAGCGTCTCGAACAGGTAGACGTCGATCTGGCGCGCCGCAGTGGTCGTGGACAGCATCGGGTCGAGCGTCGGCGGGTTCGTCGCCATCGCCGCCACGATGGTGCCACCGCTCACGGCGCACGCGTCCGTCTGCGCGGCGAGCGGGGCGCCGAGCCCCACGAGCGCCGTCGGCACGCCCATTACGCAGGTCAGTATCAGCACGACGAGCGTTCTCCGTGTCCGGTTCATCGATGCTGCACCTCCTCCGTCACCAAGCGCGCGCGACGGAAATCGTCTCGCCGTCAAGAAAAGACGGCGTCCACCGGAGTTCGATACCGCGGATTTTCCTGAAAGCGCAACGCCGCCTCCATGTCTTTGAGGCCGGAACCGGTGATCGTGCACACCACCGTATCCCCTGAGGGAATGGCACCCTCCGCGCAGGCGGCTTGCAGCGCCGCGACGGCGTACGCGCCCTGGGGCTCGGCGAAGATCCCTTCGTCGAAGGCGACGAGTTGCTGGGCCGCGGCAACGTCCGCGCCGGTCACCCCGATCCACCGTCCCTCAGATGCCTGGATGCTGCGCCAGGCCCAGGCCCCGTCGAGCGGTCGGTAATACGCGCCGCTGCGGTACGGCTCTTCGTCCAGCCGGTGGATCGGCGCATGCCCGCGGTCCGTCACCTGCCCCCCACTGATCCGCGGGATCCGGGGAGCCAGCCCCATCGCAGCAAGCTCCACGAACCCCTTGTGCACGCCTCCCAACAGCCCCCCGCCGCCCACGCAGCAGAACACCTGGTCCGGCGGGCCGCCAAGGGACGCCGCGATCTCAAACGCAATCGTCTTGCCTCCCTCCACCATGTACGGGTTCACAGGCCGTGCCGACACCATCGGCACCTTGCCGTGCTGCAGAGCGTACTGCTGCATCCTGGTGTAGACGGCGAAATACCGGCCGATGTCCTCGGTGGAGGGCAGGAGCTTGACCTGCGCGCCGTACATCGAGATCTGCAGCCGCTTCGACTCGGCCGTGTCCACCGAGACCCACACCTCGGCATCGAAGCCGGCACGGGCGCAGTACGCAGACAGCGCCACGCCTACGTTGCCCGAGGAGACCGCCGCGAAGTTTGTCTTGCCCGCATCCGCGGCCTTGGAGATCGCGATCGACACCTGCCGATCTTTGAACGAACCCGTGGGACTAGCGTACTCCAGCTTCAGGTACAGGCGGTCCAGGCCGAGGCGCGCCGCCAGCCCGCGGCTACGGAGGAGCGGGGTGCTCCCCTCTCCCAGCGTCACGATCGCCTCGTCGCGCACTGCGGGCAGCGCCGCGCGGAACCGGTCCCAGATGCTGCCGTGCCCAGTCCACGTTCGCGCGAACTCGCCAGCCGCCCGCGCGTAGTCGTAGAGGACCTCCAGTTCACCGCCGCACGCGTCGCACCGGTACCGGAGCCCACCCGGGTACGATCGGCCGCAACTCACGCACCGCAGCGTCTCGGTCATGGCCGCCTCCTCCGTCTCCTCCACGCCCCGCCCCGTCACGGCCGCGCCGCTGCACCTGTCTGGCGTCTCGGGTTGAACAGGTCGCTCAGGCCGTCGCCCAGCAGGTTGAGCGACAGCACCGTCACCGCCACAGCGCAGCCAGGGAACACCACGAGCCATGGGGCCTGCTGAAAGATCGCGCGCGCCTCGCCGAGAATATTGCCCCAGCTCGCGCTCGGCGGCTGAATGCCGACGCCGACGAAGCTTAGGCCGGCCTCGCCGAGGATCGCGTAGGCGAAGAGGAACGTCTGCTGCACGACGAGTGGCGGGAGCAGCCCCGGCAACAAGTGCCGCAGGACGATCCGCCTCGGGGAGGCGCCGATCGCCCGGGCGGCTTCCACGTAGTCCACATCCCGCAGGACGAGCGCCTCTCCGCGCACGATCCGCGCAGTTCGGGGCGTGTACGTTAGCGACAGCGCGATCACCACGTTGGCGGCCGAGTTCCCCAGCACCGCGAGGATCACGAGGGCGAGCAGCAGCGGCGGGAATGCCATCATCACGTCCAGGAACCGCATGACGTAGTGGTCCCAGCGCCGACTCGCGCCCGAGATCACACCGAGTAGCGTGCCGGCAATCCCGGTGGCTATCATCGTGCACAACCCGATCAACAGGCTGTTGCGGCCCCCTGCCAGCAGGCGCGCCGCGAGGTCGCGTCCCAGCGCATCCGTGCCGAGAATGTGACGCGGCGAGGGCGACGTGAGGATGGCATCGTAGTCGAGCGCGTTCGAGTTGATGCGATAGAACACCGGGCCGACCGCGAGGACCAGCACGGTGAGGGCGAGGAGCGCCGCGCCGACCTTAGTTGCAGGGCTCAGCCTGAGCGGGTGCGACGCGCGAATCGGTTCCCCGGATGTCCGAGAACCCGGCCCGGCGATCGCTCGAGTTCCTGTCTTGGGGCCGGTTACCCCCTGGCTCCGATCGTTGCGCATAGTGAATGTTTCGACACCGCGCCCGGCCTATCCCATGTCGATGGCTGCCTTTCCCTCAGCAGAAGGCTAGCGCGCTGCATAATCATTCCCTACATCGTCTGTGGAACCACACCCGTCCACACGTGATCGGGACGCGCGATGCTGGCGACCGCGAAACGGTGGAACGGCAGATTCTCGATGTACACGCTGGACACCAGGAAGGGCGCACCAGGTGGACCACTCCGCAAGCTCGTACCCGGCTTGGGGTTTCCTGGCAGGGGCGGAGGGATTCGAACCCCCGGCCACTGGTTTTGGAGACCAGCGCTCTACCAAACTGAGCTACGCCCCTGCGTGCCTCGGCGCCCAGCTTTCTGGGAGCGCCGTCCACCACGAACCGCTAGCGCGAGTATACGCTACCGGGTCTCGCGATGTACAGTGTGCTTGCGGCACCACCGGCAGTATTTCGTGTGCTCCACCCGATCCGGTGTGTTCTTCTTGTTCTTCTTACTCGTATAGTTGCGCCGCTTGCACTCGTTGCAGGCCAGTGTGATGATGTCGCGCGGCATCGCTCAAACCCTCCACTTCTCGTTCTGCTACCTGCGTTTTTCAGTGGTTTGTCCGCGGCGTCGATCGTCCGGACAACCGGTCCGGCCGACCTACTCGAGGATCTTGGCGACGACCCCCGCCCCCACCGTCCGCCCGCCTTCCCGCACCGCGAACCGCTGCCCTTCCTCCAACGCGATCGGCGTGATCAACGCCGCCTCCATCGTCAC